>Ga0209589_1000283_pt1 | contig 64877 bp, 44 predicted proteins | sample CowpeawhiteBW_FD_187525 | JGI IMG/M metagenome (GOLD analysis project Ga0209589, IMG submission 187525) | Root nodule microbial communities of legume samples collected from California USA - Cow pea white BW (SPAdes) (version 2) | ecosystem: Host-associated > Plants > Roots > Nodule | place: USA... | reverse complement strand
TTATGGCGGGGATATATTCATCCCCATCCCCATCCCCATACCCAATTGAAAAAATCGGGGATTCCCCATACCCATACCCATACCCAGTCAATGCGGGGATTCCCCGTCAAAACGGGGACGGGTTCGGACAATACCCACGGGGACGGGTTTGTTTGCCATCTCTAATTGGGCGAGGAATCCATAGTATGGTGATTATGTGCGTGTCAGGATCCAAGTTGAGGAGGCTTGAATGATTTACTATAGACGAGGAGTCTGTAGGGTAGGACTATGAGCGGGATAAGCTCATAGGGTTGGACCATGAATGAGTTAGTTTCGTGGGAGCATAGTGAAGTCCCAAGACCTAGTTCATGTATATGACTCATGAAGAACTATGAGGTCATGGTTGGGTAATTTGAAAATCATGAAATTTTAAGTTATGCTATTTTGGGATGGGTGGCATATTTATTTCATGTATATGTTTATATATTGTGCATAGCTCACCCTTTCTGTGTGTGTATGGCGATGATCGGATAACTCGTTATCCGGGAGCAGATGATGTGACCGATGGGTCAAGAGATGCATAGACTCGAAGCGAGGAATAGCATGAGATTTGTATATATTTATTATTTTGGTTTTGAGATAACTTTGTAACCCTTTTAGGAGCCATTTGAATATTACTTCAGTTTCATAATTATGGACTCCTGTTTTTATTACATTGTATTAACGTTTTAAATTTCCCGTGTTTTTGGGAAATGGTATTATATTAAATGAGGCATTTATTTTTATTTCTTATTTTTATATATTAAATATTAGTAATATTTTTTAGGGATGTTACACATATGACATACTTAGTTTCCTTATACTTGTTGATAGTTTTAAGCAAATCACATTCATAAGGATTACCACAAGTGTAAGCAGGTAAGGGTTTTAGAAACTCTAATTCTTCCCATAAAATTTTCATATCAGTATAGAATTGGGTAATAGTTATATCACCTTATTTGAAAGAGTGTACCTCCTGAAGCAAATCAGAAACACGAAAATAATTTGGAGAATCTTTCCCTTAGTTCATCGCATAACTCTTTACCATTGTCAATGTATAGAACACTCTTTGCAATTTGAAGTGAAAAACATCTAGTGATCCATGAAAGAATCATAACATTTGATCTTTCCCAAGCTTCGTATATGGATTCACTAGATAAAGGAGTCTTGATGCTTCAATTCTTCTTCTTCTCCACATTCTAGTGTGGTCCACCCAATGGCAGAGAGTGATGATAGGAGTCAACATTTTCAAGATGGTATCAGAGCATGCTTATAACCTACTCTGCTTCTGCTGCCTGCTGTATTATTTTTTCTTGTTTGATTCTTGTGTTTCTTTATATGCCATGGAGACATCTACTACTATTGTGCAAAGCAATGTAGATCAATCTTTAAATCCTACGAGCCCCTACTACCTACACCCTGGAGAGAACCCATGTTTGGTTCTTGTCACCCTTTCTCTCAATGAAACTAATTACTGGTCTTGGAGTAGGAACATGAAAAGGGCTTTGCTATCCAATAACAAACTGAAAATCATCAAAGAAGCTATGGTGAAACTCCTCAACAAAATGTTGTTGTTGAGAGAAAACACCAATACATTTTAAATATTGTCAGGAGTTTACTCTTTCAGTCTAATTTACCTAGATCTTTTTGGTGTTATGCTATTACACATGTTGTTTACCTTATCAACATGTTGCCTACTAATGTTTTGTTGAATAAATCTCCTTATGAATCAATGAAAGGAAAAGCACCCACTTATCTTGATTTAAATGTTTTCGGTTCTCTATGTTTTGCCTCTAGCCTTGAAGGAAATATAACTAAATTTGACTTAAGAGCTAGAAAATGTATTTTTCTTGGTTATAAAAATGGCATAAAGGGTTATGTTCTTTTTGATACTAAAACTAAAGAAATTCTTATTAGTAGAAATATGATTTTATATGAAAATGTTTTCCCTTATAAACATCCCAACATTAATTATGATTTTGAGAATATTAGGCAAAATAAGTTTGATTCTTTGAGTCATGTTATCTATTATGGTAATTATTATAGTAGAATCACAAGCAATGGAAATAAACATGATCTCATCACTGAATCCAGAAAAGAATCCAAAATTCAAAATGAAGATGAAGAGGAAGAAGAAGATGAAAATGGAAGACAATCAGAACACAACAACAGTGAAGAGGGATATGCTAATCAAGAAGACAATGAAGTAAAGCATAGCATTTGACGATCCAATCGAACAAAGAAACCACCAAAGTAATTGCTAGACTACTATCATCAGGTTAATAGTTCCTTTATTCCTAAAAGAAATTTTGATCAAAATAGGAATAATTGCATGACTTCCTATCCAATCAATTCAATTTTATCCTATGAATCTTTGTCAAAGGAACATAAATTTTCACTATGGCTATATCTTCTGATAATGAACCTAATACATATACTGAGGCCATACAAAAATCTGAATGGATAGATGCTATGAAAAAAGAAATAAAAGCTTTAGAAGATAATAATACTTGGTATCTAACTGATTTGCCTACTAGAAAAAACACATTTGGTGTAAATGGGTTTATAAAATAAAATATAAAGCGGATGGTTCTATAGAAGGTATAAAGGTCGTTTGGTTGCTAAGGGTTATACACAATTAGAGGGAATAGATTTTCTTGATACATTTTCCCCTGTAGCTAAACTTACCACTGTTAGATTACTTTTAGCCATTGCAGCTATAAAAAATTGGAACTTGCAATAGTTGGACGTGGATAATGCCTTCCTACATGGAGACTTAAATGAGGAGGTCTATATGATTCCTCCTCCTAGCCTCAATGTTTCTAATCCTAATTAGGTTTGCAGGCTGACAAAGTCCTTATATGGTCTTAAATACGATAGTCGTCAATGGTTTGCCAAATTATCCAAATTCCTCATTTCTATTGGTTTTATGTAATCAAAATTTGTCCACTCCCTTTGTACTCAAAATAACAATAATGTTTTTACAATTTTCTTGTATATGTTAATGGCATTATACTTGTAGGAGATTCCTTAGACAACATTGAAAAAAATAAAAACTCAACTTCATAATGCCTTCAGGATAAAAGATCTTGGAAATATGAAAAAATTTCTTGGATTAGAGATAGCAAGATCAAGAAAGGGGATTCACTTATGCCAGAGAAAATATACATTGGACATTTGAAGAGAGATTGGGATGTTACACAACAAGCCATGCCAACCCTCTTTTTTGAACAATACTAAGATTCTCTATGAGAAAGGAGAATCTATGTTGAATGCAGATCTCTATAGAAGACTCATTGGGAAGCTTTTATACCTAACAAATTCTAGACCTGACATCACTTTTTATGTTCACTTATTAAGTCAATTTTTTAGGAACCTACTATCTACCATTACCAAGTTGTTCAATATATTTTGAGATATATAAAGGCCAATCTTGCTCAAGGCCTCTTTTTTGCTTCTAATTCTGAAACCTAGATAAAAGGGTTAGTGATTCTGATTAGGCTAGTTGTCCTATCACAAGGTGTTCCACTACAGGGTATTGTATCTTCCTAGGGTCTTCTCTTATCTCGTGGAAATAGAAAAACAAAGTATTGTCTCCAAGTCCTTTTCCAAAGTTGAATATCGAGCCTTGGCTACCACAACATGTGAGATACAATGGCTAAGCTATCTTCTAAAGGATCTAAAAGTTAGTTTAGATCTTTCAACTATTCTCTATTGCGACAACCAGTCCGCACAACATATCGCACATAACCCTACGTTTCACGAAAGAATGAAACACATTAACATCGACTGTCATGTGGTTCGCGAAAAATTGTAGAATGGTCTCTTCCATCTTCTTCCAATTCGTTCCAATGATCAGTTTGTCGATATCTTGACAAAATCCCTTTCATCGAACATCGCACAAAGACATTGTATACAATCTTGGAATGATGAACATCCATCATCCAACTTGAGGGGAGGATATTAGAATATAGGATTTTTCGATAACTGATTTATCAGTGATAGGCTTTTCGTTTTCCCTATATATTTTCTTTCTTTTATATTCAAAACAATGACAGAAATGAAGACCCATTCTACTGTATGAAAACTTACCTAAAATGAAGACCCATTCTTCTTCTTCTCCAATTCTAATGTGGTCCACCCAATGACAGAAAGTAATGTTAGCAGTCAGCTTTTTGAAGATGAAAACATGTTTTCACAGTGATATGAGACGAAATAATAGGTGGAATTAGGTAGAAACATGTAGAATATGAAATTCAATTACTAGAAATTGAAAAATACCCGAAGTTACAATCAACAAGCTCACTTTATAGACATAATTATCACAACCTCAACAACTATATCTAAGAAAAAGAAATAAATCTAAAGCACAAAGTTACCTAACTCACTTTATATACATGGAAACTTTACGACTTTAGAGAAAATCATAATCCAAAACTGGAATCTAAAAAATGGTATACGTTTGTTCATAGTCTAAAAATTGAGTCTTATATAGACGTTCGATATAAGTAACCTACAAACTAGAAAAGCCTAGTATTACAAGTTATGTTGACTACCTAAAACTAGTCATATTTATATGCAATGTTTATGTCCATTAAATTTTCTTCCAACTTATTCCAGGTCAATGTTCAAGGTACAATAGGTTCCAAGTCAGCTTATTCACTTTGATAACAAGTGACACACAAGTCTGGTTGGATTCTCATGCAAATCTTCTTATGCAAAGCTAACTCAAGTCACCGATAAACTAATTACACAATGAATGAATCCTCTCATGTTCATTGCATCCCAGTTTCACAACGGCAGCTCTACTCCAATGTTATCCAAACTCCTGATCAATTTCACACACTTCTTTAGCCAAACTAATTTTCCTCCAATTGCATTGGACAACTCAATGTTATCACCTAAAGAACATTAAAAATAATTGAATTACACATAACACACACAAACTACAACTGCACTATATTAGACTAACTAATTCAACTAAAGAACACTTTATAATTTCTACTATAGTATTAAGAACTAAACTGACTCATACTATTTATTAAGCTAGAAATTAACTACAATTAGAACTAAATAAAAATCATAGCTAAAAACACTTTATTAACACAAATTTGCAAAATCAAGAAATTTAGTCTACAAACTAAATTTATCCTAAAAACAAGGAATTAGACACTAAGTGATGAGGTTTTCTTAACAACCTATTTCCCAACAAGTGCACATGTATGTTATAGTACCAATCAAGTGTTGTATCCAAAAGATTTGTCAAGATTAGCCACTATTTACCTCTAGATTCAATGGAATAGTAATTTTGCAAAAGTGATTTTTGACTGAATAAGTGAATGAAATCTAAGTTTAAGAAAACAACAGTTTAAATATGTGGTGATTCTGGATTTTGTTTTCTATCTTTCAACCATTATGATTTCTTCTTTTCCTACTTAGTGTATATTGTGTTTTAATGCTTTCGAAGTACTCTTTCTGTGTAGATCTACACCCATTTCTACAGTCTAAAACTTAGGGACTTCAAACCTAGTGTGATTCCTCCACTCTTGGTTGAACAAATCCCTGTTTTACAGTACAAGACTTTCCCCACCCAGCATGCTCTCTTGATCTTATGGAAGCCTCTAGCAAGAACATAGTGATTTGATTATACCACAACTTGGATTAATCTACCAACTCAATCCAAACAATTTAGATGGAATAATAGAAGTAAATCAAACCACAAATAGTTAAAATAGACTGCACATAAATATTTAAGAAAGTAATCAATACAAAGAAATCAAGTTCAACTACATCCAACCTCCCATAAAAATAAATCAACCACTCATATTAATAGGCAAACTAAGCATAAAAAGTTGTTGATCTCTCTCCATATCCCTTTATGCCCCTCTTAATATTTTATCCATGTTTACAAGGAGAAAGAGCCTAAAGTTCTAAAGGAAATTGGATGCCTAGACCAAATGGAGAGCCTTATTTTTATAGAACAGTTTGGGCGGTGCTCTTGTTTGCCTAGCCCCTTTGCTTGGTGCTTAAGTCTTCCTTCTTGCAAATGTTTCTTTAACAACTTAGCCTCTTCTTTTTAAGCTTAAGCTTCCTTAATGATGGAGGTTTCCTTATGCAACTTAGTGCCAATTATTAGGCTCAGCCAGAGAGTTCAGGCAAGCTTGTCCTATATTTCCTTCTTCCCTAGCTCAACACTAGTGCATATGGCTCAGCCTCAAGTATGCTATTTTCTTTTGTTTTCTCTGCAAAACAACATAATATCATCAATATCTACAAATTTGGTTTACTCTAGGAATTCTGCATGATTAAGCTAAAAAGGGATACTTTGCTTCTAGATAGGCTCATTAAATACATGATAAGTGTCTAATTTGAAATGTATTTGAAAGCACTTTTAGACACTTATCACTAAGCACAATCCAAAAAAAATGCAATTATCTTAGAAAAATATGAACAACAAACCTATCTTTTTATTGATTTATTATTGAAAAGCAAAACCTCAAAATTATCACACACTTACCATCCCAAGTGTGTAAACAATCCAGTCAAGTATTAATCTTTCTTTAGGGTTCGCATGGATAAACACAAACATTTAACATTTCTTATGAATAATCTACTCAAGAGAGGTCACTTTAGTGACTTCTTGATTCAATTAGATCATTTAAAATGCTAAACTAGCAAAATTTTAACCTCTATGTACCAAATCAAAATAAAAATAAAAGCTTTCAAAACGAATTTTATCGTGAATTTTGAAACCGCCAATTTTAAGCAACGCTCTATGCATACTCATATAATGTTGATGTGCGTAAGAAACCCAAATTTCAAAATTTTAAAAATCACACATGAATAGAGTATAGGTTGTTTTGATATCAATTGAACAAATATTCTAAGAAATACTAATTGTGCCTAATCACATGCTTTTACCCATAGAGACTCAAAATACATAACACAATCATATATTCATATTTAATGAACCCATAATTTAATTCGTGATGGAAAAAAATGTACATCATACTTGAGTTTGCCATTAGGAATGATGTGGGTTATGAGATTAACTACATGTATGTGATCTTCCAAATGTCGAAAACCTCAAGAATCACTTTCGTTATCTCTCTTAATAAGGATGAAGAGAAAACAAAACTCTAATATCGTACGTAATGTTTCCTTCTCTACAAATGGGGATCGTAACCCATTTTATAATTGTTGTCGATCACATTGCATATTTTAATAATTCTAATTTGACCCCTCATCAAATAAGAATATTACTTTAGAGTATCTACACAACAACCTTTCATGATAATTATGCCTTTAATTATAAACTTAATATTAACATACAACTTTTGTAATTTTAACTAACCAAATAATGGCTCTAACACATTTAAATAATATATTTGACCTAAGAATTCTAACACTATATGGGCTAAAAAGACACCGAGAGACAACAAATTAAAATTGAATTGGAGTACATATAAAACATTATCAAGTACCAATGTAGGAGAAAGTTGAACAACACCAATATCTACAATAGGAATAAAAGATTTATTGGATAATGCACGAGTTTTATTAATGGCATAATTGTAAGATTGAAAACATGATAAAGAATAAACAACATAAGTGTTGATACCTAAATGAATGATCAATTTATCTTTAAGCAAATAATTGATAGAAATAACAAAATTAAACTAAATAATTGGAAAAATGACATGTATCCAAAGTAGACATATTCATACCATTCAAAGCAATTGACCATAAGACATTGGCGTTTTCATCCATGACATCCATGGGAGAAAACAAAATATTATTATAGTGAATATGGAAATATCAAGATGTATCGTTTACACAAAAGTGATAACTATATATGATAGAAAAACATAATCACTCATTATATATAATATCTAATTATAGTTTATTATAATAAATTATAATTTTTGATTTAAAAGTTATATCTAACACACCCTTATTTTGGTGATAATAAATAAGACAATTTTTGCATGTTTGATAAAAATCACTTAGTATGAAATATGTTTTAGACAATGCATAAAGAGCTAAACGATTAAATTAGCACGATTATAGAACCAATATTTGATTCGATGCAATATGAATTCAAAGTTCTCTATCCAAGATGTGTTGATCTCATAATCACTTTTTGAGTCAAGAGGTAACAAGAAAAGGCTCGAAGATGTCTCACAAGGGTTGGATGCAACTATAACTTTTACACATTACTCTTATAAAAATTTGACATATCTGGCACAAATGTGAAACAAAAGTGTTACAAGATACAAACATCGTTAAATCCTGACCATACGAGTCTTATAGAAGAACCAACATATGTCCGCAAATTAGTATATGATAACACATATTTTGTACACATTTTTATAGCTTTATTGTATAGTTATTACACTTTTCAAAAGCTTTAATTTTGTTCTTAGTTTATTTTCATTTTTTAATAATAAATTGGATTTCATGACATATTTGCTTTAATTTTTATTTTTATTTCATCTAACATTTACTCATTGTTTCTCTCATAACTTTCTTTGTAGATCATATTTTGGTCTGATTAGTTCCACCATATATATATATATATATATATATATATATATATATATATATATATATATATATATATATATATGAGTCGTTGGATTTGAACTTCTCGGTTGTTTTTTATGACTTTTAGAAATTGAGAAAAAATTGTTGAAAAAATTATAAACAAAACCTACATATTAGCTCTTTCATTGTATTAGTTTACCTTTTATAATTGGAATTAAAGAATTCATTAGAGCTTAGATTCGGCAAACTTTAGCTTCAGATTTCAAACCTTAAATAAAACTTTTCATCTATTAAAAACTATATAGAAATCATTTGCAAAATTTTAGAGCTTTAGTTTCTTTCTTTCCTCTAGTCTCTTCTACTTTATTTTTTGTTTTTTCGTCTTCTTTTATTTCTTCCATCTTTATTAATGAGCAGATTTAAAATAAAATATTACACATTAGTTGTTCAAACATTACATTACATGATTACATTTACAATAAAATAGTCAAAGTAAAAGGTCAACTAACTATGTGCTATAGTAATTAAAAAGTTTAGAGACTTAAAAATGTCAACTAAAAAAAGATAATACTATATATCCCAAAGAACAACATTTGAAACAATTCCAATTGATATACATACACACACACACACATATATATATATATATATATATATATATATATATATATATATATATAATCTAGTTATATAATCACCGACGAAATTATTTAAACGATCGTGAAACTGACAATGAGTTAAGTAAATCTTAATAAGATGATGTTGAGCAAACGATGAAAAGAACATGTGATATGAAGGACTCTATGCAGATTGATAAGAGAATAACAAATATTTAGATTTCTAACTTTAGAAATTCCTAATACAAGATCCAAAATAAGAAACGAAGAACATAGATAAATACCTCAACAATGTTCCAACGAGGTAACTGCTTCTTGAGCTTAACCTTGTACGGTTTCAATTCCAGATCGAACCTCTGCAACTTTTCCTTCCACCACAACAAAATTTTCCATTAAATCAAGAGACCTTATGCTAATGAAAATGGATAATGGATAGAGCAAACTAGTAGCAAAATCAATTGATTTAGGGTTCCAAAAATAGTGAAAGAGGAACGAAAAGAAGAAACTATACCTTCAAAATGTGAATCTATGACAAAAAACATGAAGTTCGAATGATGTTTTCGATTATCATCTTCAAAGGAGGTAACCACAATTCTCAACTATAAGACTCATTTAGACCCTTTAAAGTTAAACTAAGACATGGGCTTTCAATGTAAATACATTTAACATCTCAATATAAAAAATTTAAAGTTTAATTATATAAAATTAAAATAACATTAAAAATTGTGACAATCAAATAAAACTAACAGAAACAGTAAATATTTGTAGCATTTTATTTAGCTACAAAAAAAAAATCACTAATAAAAAATATTTGTTTTGTAGTTAAAAAGACTAAAATTATAATTTAATATTTGATAATGTGATAACAAAGAATCATCTATATCTATCTATCTATTTATCTATATCTATTCTATCTATTCTATAACAATAAAGGGGATTTCTCTTTTTGTGTCCACATTTCATAATACCTGTTTTACCCTTAGTTATTTTAAAAATTAATTATTAATTATTTTATAATCTATCTATCTATTTTATAACAATAAAGCAATAAATGGGATTTCTTTTTTGTGTCCACATTTCATAATACCCGTTTTACCCTTAGTTATTTTAAAAATTAATTATTAATTATTTTAAAATTTTTATAAATAATTTACTTTTAATCATTTTTCTACAAATCTCTTTTGTCTTAAATCATTATTTAAATTTTCTTTTTACATATTTTTTTAATTTTATATTTAACAACTATTTTAAAAATTATATATTTGTTATTGATCTTAAATTACTTGAAAATTAAAAAATGCAAATACACATGCGCGACAATGTGTGTTTACTAGTGTTAGTAATGGATAAACTACGCTTATCATTGTTTGTGATATAAATGTTTTTTATTTATTTTAAAATGAATGATTGAGAGCATGAATTCAGTTCAAAATTAAAATTGTTTACTAAAATTTCTAATTATTACTATTTATTGATATTAATAACAAGGCTTAATAGTTATTTTTGTTAAATGATTTTTCCAATTTTATTTTACTATTTATTTTTTAAAAAACGAAACAATATCACCTCTTCATCAAGTCTTCCGATAACAATTATAATAATTTGGTTTTGGCGTACGCTCACAGCGATGGTCACGTCACAGAAACCATTACCCTCTCTTCTCACAATTCAGATCCTCGTTTTTGAACCTTCAAACCCTTCCCTCAAATTCACCCTTTCATTTCGCTCTTTCTTCAATCGTCCTTCTTTGTTTCTGTTCGCAATCCCAATTGGTATGTGATTCAGAATCAGAAGAAAATCGAATGGTTCTTTTCTTCCTCTAATCGGTGAAAATGAAGGCAGGGAGTGCTGCCAAGTTGATCGTCGACGCTCTGCTTCAGCGCTTCCTCCCTCTCGCACGGCGTCGTATCGAAACCGCTCAAGCACAGGTATTTGCATCAACACCTCTTTTCGCTCTGAAACCAACTTTCCAATTTCGGGGTTTGAATTAACGGCTATGATGGGGATTCACCGTAGGATGGGCAATACCTGCGACCATCTGATCCTGCCTACGAGCAGGTCCTCGATTCCCTCGCAATGGTCGCGCGCCACACTCCTGTTCCTCTGTTGGAAGCTTTGTTGAAGTGGAGGGAGAGGTTAGGTTAATTAACTCTTCCTCTATTTTCTTTTGGTTTTTCACTTAATCTTAATTAATCAGCCCTTTTTTATTTTTGTTTTCGGTATGTTTTTTTTAACATAGCTGGTATAGTTTGGTTTAGGCTGAAATGCACTCTTGCTCACCCTTTGATAACTTAAAGTATAAAAAGTTTCACTTTGGTTTTGAGGTGTCTGTGACCAATTGGGTTTTGCGTCGACGTCTGTCACGCTGTGTTTGGATAAAAGTTAAGTTCGGCGTAAACTACATTTATGTTAAAAGACAAAGAGTATGCTTGAATTAATTTCTCCATAAGTCCTTCTAGGAAAATGAAATAAGAAGGGAACTTAACTCATGTGTAATTTGTAAGCTAATTTGTGGAAGCTCTAATTTTAACAAATGCCTAGACTAATTTTATGGAGAAACTTATTTCATATTTTCTTTTCTTTCTCCTAGAAGTGTTCACAGAAAAATTTACCCAAAAATATTTATGGAGAAACTTATTTCTCTTAGTTTGTGCATTGGAGAGTGTGTGTGTCTCCATTTGAGAAGCTTCAAACTGCAATGCAAGCACTTTCAGACTTTACCATCTGTCACCAAGTTAGGGTGTGTCATGAAACTAATTTGATTTATATCAAGTTTCACACTTTCAAGGCATAAACGGTTTAACAATGTTTGGTTTAAAATAAAGTTTTGGTTCTTCATCTTAAGTTTTTGGTTTCATTTTGATTTCACTTGGTTTAAAAGATTTTTCTTTTTTGGGTCTTTTGAAGTGTCTCGCTGAGACTGTCCAGGTCATTCCGACAGTCTCTTACACTGATGCTATCAATTTTACTCGACATAACATCTTTTACATTCAGTTTGGCATGTGTCACCAACTAAGTGTTTGTGTGTGTGGACTGATGGAGCGGATCTTGGTCTGACATAGGCGCTTTAAAAGACCAAAAGTGATAATCTTTAAACGAAAGGGACCAGACTAAAACAAAAAAATGTACAAGATACCAAAAGTGTTTTTTAGTCTGGTTTATGATGTGAAACTTTGCTTATACTTGTACATTTCCAACCCTGTTGTTGTTAAATGACTCACTGAAATGTTTACTATTTTTACTTTTTGTAGTGAATCTCCCAAGGGTGCCAATGATGCATCAACATTCCAAAGAAAGGTTTGTGTGCAATTATTTTGATAGGTTAATGAATGCTTCTATAATTTAGAGTTTGGCATATTTGCTTTGGTTTTGTTTTCCGAACAGTGGTCAGTTGGTTTGGAGGTTTATGATAGCGTGTTTTTTGTTGATTTCAGCTTGCAGTAGAGTGCATTTTTTGCTCAGCATGCATACGCTTTGTGGAGTGTTGTCCACAAGAAGGACTTACTGGTTTGTATATGTGATTGTGTTTCTTTTGTCTTGAACATATGATGGGCATTAATTATTATTTTTTTACTTATTGCCGTCGTTTGTTTGTTGTTACAGAGAAACTGTGGTCTGGGCTCGAAAATTTTGTTTTTGACTGGTTAATAAATGCTGACAGGTATTTCTGTTGTTGATGGTAATAGGAAAACTTTAGTATGTTCATAGTTAGTGAAAATATCTTTTTAATAAAGCAATTGGACCATTTGCAATAATTGATGTCTGAATTATAAGATATAGGGTTCTCCTAAGAATTACTTTTCCACTTTTTTCAGTTCATAATGTGAATGTCTATCTTAGGTTCTTAATTGCTTAAGATTTTCAGTATTCAAGATTATTTCAATCTAAATCCTAACAGGTTACACTTTTTCTACATTGGGGCTCACGTTTGTGTAGAATGCTTCAGTAGTGTGAAAAGAAAGAAAAGTCAGATACATAAACTTTTGTTTCTCTCCAAAGATTGTTAACCATTGGTTCTGGGAAGTTATCTGAGCATTTAGATAGTTGGAGTCATTCTAAAACACTGTAGCCTAATATCAATGGCACATTCACTCAAGGATCAATCAAACTTATGTAGAAATTCATTTTGATGTCAAGCTGAAACAAAGTCCAGTGGAGAATAGTTGCAATGGAAAAGAAGAGTTAAATAGATGTCATTTTGACAGTGTCAATATAATCTTGGTTGCAGATTTGTGTGTATCCTTTGGCAACCAGGCGAGCTTTATAGCGATCAATGTTACCTTTAGGTCCTCTTTTTAGAGTATACAACTATCAACACCCAACAATTGATTTCCCAATTAGGAGAGGAACCAGGTCCAAGTACCACTACTTTGAAGGGCATACATCTCATCCCGAGGTGAGATAAAGCTTCACATGGAGACTTAGAAATAGGAATAACGGGAACAAACAAGTATATTATATGGGGAAAAGTCTATGATAACTAAAGTTTGATGAAAGATACCATTGAATTACAGGAATTGCTGAAATTGGTTAGGCAAATATTCACAAGTATTGTCACTACATAAAGCATGTATGGATATGCCAAATCTGCTTTTATTTCATTTAAAAATGTTTGAAATACAGAAAACACTCCTGATTGATTCTTTATTAACCAAATCCAAGTACATCTAAAAGTAATCATCAATAATGGTAACAAAATATTTAAAACCAATGGCAGTACCAATGTTGCAAGCTTGTGTTTGTGAACCATTGACAACAATTATAAAAGACAAATTAGCAACTATTACTAGATATTTGATCAATTAAACCATAGTCAATAACATAGGGATCAAGAGAACGAGATTGAGACAGACAAGCACATTAATTACCGATGTGTGCCACTGAAGTGGTGTTACTAGCTGATTGACATGTCGGACACCATTAGATAAATTCTTCAAATGTTGCTAGATCAGCCGATAATGTAGGAGCAACTAGTGACTCAATACCAACAATATGACGAGAAAAGATGGGAGAATCTATTTTGGAGGTTGATGTAGTGTTGGAAGACATTTTTTTAATAATACTACACAACTATTTATAATTATATCATTGTTCCACTATTCCTATACTTGTTTATCCATTCATGCTGTTGGAGAGTCAATGTGTGCAAGTCCCATGTCTTGCATTGGATCCTTACATCCTACTGCAGCCCTTAGCCGAGCACCCATGTGAACTCGCATGTAAAGGAAAGTGGAAGCTAGAGTTGAAAGGGCTTCATCTCCCCAAAGTTCTAGGTAGAGGCATGGATACACTTTTCAAAGTTGTACCTTGACAAGTTCCACAATGCGTTTGGTAGTCATTATTGCAAGAACAAAAAGAGATTCCCTAGAACAACTTTGCACCAACCCATTATCAAAGGACAAGGGGTTTTGCTTGTAGGCTTGTCAAGTTCATTAGACCTCTATTGATGAATGATATGATTAATTCAAAGCAAAGGAAGTGGTAACTCTCTGGTATAGGGGACGCTATAAAAAGATAAGCCCCTTGGACTAGTACTTAATATTGCACAAGCAAGTATATGATGACCCTAAATTACATCGATCCTTGTATCAGCCAAAAAACAATAGGTCTTCTTTTCTACAAGGGTAGGTTTTGAATTGGAATGCTCATAAAATGGAAAAATGTTTTGGTAGAGCATTGAACATTGCAATGTTGGTATCACCATGTGTTTGCACATGGTATAATGGTAGAAGGCCATGATATCAATTGATAAAATCTTGAGAGAAGCACACCACAGAAGCTAGCTATTGTAGTTGGTGAGCCCAAGACCTTATAAACTCCGGACTATAATCCTATACTTCCTATGTGGGACTCAAGTTCCATGCCTTGCAACTGAATCCTAATATAAAGTAAACATAGCTGAAATGTCCATGTGGTGTCTTATGTCTAATAATTTTAGAATCTCGGGCAACTCTTCTTTTTTATTTGATTTTTGGAATGCTCAACATTGGATGTGTTTTAATATAGTTAAGCTGAATTATAGATAGAAGTGCATATGAATTTAGCGAGTTGAACATTTGAAGCTTGAGTCTGGCTTGTGAAAAGAATTGGATATTCCAGCTTAAGTCATCTATTTAAATGAGCTTAAATGAAAGCTTGAGTTGGGCTTGCAAAAAAGGTTCGAGCTTGTCGTTTCAGCTCATTTATAACTTAATTATTTTTACTTTTTATTTTAACATTAAGTGAAAAATAATTAATGAAAGGTATTTTTACAAAAATTAGCAGAATGATATATGTAAAACTGTTTTCATAAAAATTATATTGTTTATATAATGTGTATATGCATATAATATATGTATATATGTGTGCGTGTGTGTGTATACATATATATATATATATATATGTATGTATGTATGTATGAACTGTTCAATGGTCTTTCGTATTGAGCTTTTAAAGCTTGAACTCTACTCATTTAAATATTCAAGCCCATTATCAAGTTTGAGTTCTTTTATAAACATGAGTTGAATGAGTAATTGACGAGTTGAGTCCAAATATTTCATGAATAACTACTCATTTATACCCAAAATTACATAAGAATATTTTGAAAGTGTTGTTATATCTATTATTATACAGACTAGAATATGGTTTCTTAGTAGCAAAACATAAAGATTAATAATTAGGTTTCCATAAACTTTTAATTCTCTTATTCTTCTATGAACTTCGGTGTGAACTCTTGTTGCAGGGTTGTTAGCCAGGTTGAATATCCCTCACTGGTTGATCTGAGGGGGCTTCTTCTGGACTTAGTTGCTCAACTCTTAGGTGCTCTGTCCCGTATCAGGTATATCTGATTTATCAGGGTTGTATATAAATTATCCAGTATGATTGAAAATTATTTGATAATTATGTTGTTGACTCATTTAATGAGTATTTCTTCATATCAGTCACATATACAATTCTTTCTTTAGGAATTTAAGTTTCATGCTGTCTTGTGCCTTTTAAGGGTATGTATTGTTCTCAGTCCTGACAAATGTAGACTGTGGGTGCTATCGGAGAAATTCAATTGTTTTATGATTTAATTCTTGGTTGGTGCCTTATGCCTTTATCATTTTTCTCTGATTTCTTAGTTGACGCCTTCAATACTAATTTTGAATAAAACAAGGCAATGTATAGATTCTATACAAAAAGCAAATCACTAGCACTTAAATTTTCTTTAGACGTGTATCTGGTGCTGTCTTTGCTTGTTAGAATATATTTTATTTGTGACTTTGTATTGAGATAACTAGTGTTCTATCTGTTCCTGACTTTCATTTGTTGAGTTTGTTGCAGTACCACAACAAAAAGTATATGGAGATATTTTTAGAATCTAGTTATTTACCAATTTAAAAAAATGAATTTTACACTTCAGTTCTCCATTTCAGGTGGAATTCTGTCTCCCTAACTATTAAAGTTTTGTAAATTTGAGATGATTAACTTTGGTTATGTTTGTGTGTTAAATTTTAAAATTTGGTGGGTGATTCTGGTTCAGTTCAAGTGGGATACGGATGATGTTGTTGGGTGATTCTGCCTCATCCCTTTTTACTATTGTTCAGTTAGCCATAATTGTGTTGCTTTTGTTTCTCATCGATTTTTTTTATTTATTATTTCACGGTATTGCTTTTCTTGTTTTTATAGGTTTAGTTCGGTTACTGAGCGTTTTTTCATGGAACTCAACACCCGTCGAATTGATACTAGTGCTGCTAGAAGTGAGACACTAAGTATCATTAATGGGATGCGCTACCTGAAGCTTGGGGTATGTGTAAAAATTAAATATTTCATGTAAGGTATTATATGGTACTAGTATTATTTAAATATAAGCTTCATCTCAGGTTAAAACCGAGGGTGGATTAAATGCATCGGCATCCTTCGTTGCAAAAGCAAATCCTTTAAACCGTGCTCCTCATAAACGGAAAAGTGAGCTTCATCATGCTCTTTGCAATATGCTTTCAAACATCCTAGCACCTCTTGCAGATGGTGGGAAAAGTCAATGGCCACCTTCTGGTGTGGAGCCTGCACTTACATTATGGTATGAAGCTGTTGGACGTATAAGAGTTCAGCTAATGCATTGGATGGATAAACAAAGCAAACACATAGCGGTAAACTGTTCTCTTATCAATTTCAGTATTTTTCCTTGTTTTTTAATGTTAATTTTGCTTAAGTTTTTATTTCGTGTTATCATCTAGGTTGGGTATCCATTGGTAACTCTTCTTTTATGTCTTGGTGATCCTCAAATATTTCACAACAACTTAAGTCCTCACATGGATCAACTCTACAAACTTCTTAAGGTATGTTTAAATTCAATTGGCACATTGTTTGATTACATTTGAATTGTGGCTACACGAACAATATACTATGCATGGTAAGATGCTCATGTTTCAGCTAAGTATTACTCATGATTGCTAAACTTTTTGCGACAGAATTTATTTATTTTTTTAAAACTGGTTTTGTTTGCATTCTTTTGTGGTGGAGACTCTACATTTACTAGAGATATGACCAAAGTATAGTATATAAGAGGGTACGAACCACACTATATAGACCGGTTTTGTAAGAAGTTAGATTTAAATTCCACTTTCTAAGATGGTATGAGAGTCTATGCTAACAAGTTTTATTAGACCTATTGTATCACATGCTATCTTATCACTATAGATACCCGCAAATATCTTGTTACATGTTTCATATATCTAGTTTTCGGTGCAAGGGGTGTGTTGGAGAATTCACATCAATTAGGGAAATGACCAAATTATAATAGATAAGTGGGTGCAAAACTTACTTTACAAGCCATTTTTGTAAAAGATTGAGTTAAGTTTAAAGTTCACTTTTCAAGACTTTGTTTAGTGTGTGTTTGTATGGGGATACTTATATTAAATTTACGTTTTTGAGATTAAGGTTTTATTTTATTCAATGTGGTGTATCAACATACAAAGTTTCCTTTGATGAATTAATTGTAGCGCATGGGTCATACATTCATATTTTAAGTGAGAGAAAACTCATATTTTTGTTTATTTGTATTAGCAATCCTTTTTTTATAGCCGAGTGTGAAAAATTTATAATCTAATTAGAAAAGTTTTTGTGAAGCTTTTGTATATTATTTCATAAATAACTAGACCAATTTATAGAGTATAGAAGAAGTTACAAGAGTAACTAACTAATGAGTAACTAACTAATTAATGCCGAGTTGACTGGTAGGACTTGTGCATTATTGGGAAGCGAGTTTAAGCCTAACTTATCCTCACATAACTGACTTGAAAGGTGAGGTTTGCCCACATTTATACACTATAGATTGGTCTTATTTCTAGTCGATGTGAGATTTCCAACTTATCTCTCACACAAAGACATTGACATCTTGCGCGTAGAATTAGATATTTGTGGGTGGTTCGATAAAGGGGATATGATAGGCTCAACAAACCTTACTAGGATAGGTTTTGATGCCAACTTGAGATGAATTCAAAAGAATAGAAAATGAATTAGAGAGCTTGATTCCCCCCTCTTAGGTCCTCATATTTATAATGACATTGGTAGTTAATATACAATGGATGATTGGAAAGAGAAAAGAATAAGAAAGGTCATATTTAGAGACTAGGTACAATACAAAGTACATAATAGCTTTTCAACAAAGTCTAGTTAAGATTACCTATTCTATCAAGCTCAAGCGGAGAGTCCAACCCAAAAGACTAGTTCATTATGTGGGAGAACGACAAGTCTTAAGTACCACATCAAATTCCTCATCTTACTCAATGTAAGACTCTTTCATTGCCACTCCTTTTAAGGATTGGTGTCCACAACAACTTCATTCTATGGACCAAGACCCAGTGGTAGCCCTTTTCACTTTGATAACTTTACTCATCTATCAGTATTCAGTTTGCACCTAAATTCAGCCTATAGGTAGCCTTTTATGTGGCCCAATTCTCAATGAAAGTACCAATTGTTAGGACTTATGCACAAGAGGAGAGTTCAATGCAAAAGACTTGTCCATTTGGTAGGAGAGCCTCAAGGCTTAAGTGTCACATCAAGTAGCTCATCCTACACAATGTGGCAAAAACCAATCAGCTTACAAAGATAAACTGTTAAAGATACTTGAGAAAGATGCAAAGGAATTAGAATGAATTTGAAAGTGTGTATTTCCCTCTCATAGGATTTCATATTTATAATAACTTTGGATACATAAGATACAATGTATGAAAGGTAAAAAAAGAGAATTGGATAAGATACATCTTACAACTAGGTCCAGCACAAAAACACACAACACCTTACAATAAATCCTATTTAAGACTATTTTTTCTAACAAAGATAACTAATTATGTTGATGTGGCTGAGAGCCAATCAGCTTACATAGCAAAGGAGAACTCTAATACCCTATTACTTCACCAGAAACTAAGGATTGCGAAGAACTCAAAACCTTGAGTTTGACTTTGAGATGAGTGAATTGAGTTATGACAAGCGGCTTGGCTAAAATATTAGCAACTTGAGCTTCAACAAGCACATAGGAGACAACTAGAGACTTGTCGAGATATTTTTCACCTGCAAATAAAATGTCCAGCAGCTCCATATGTTTTGCTATGTAGTGCCAGACAGGACTGTGACTCAAAGCAATGGTCCTTTGGTTGTTACCTATGAAGTCCAGACAAACTTAAAAAATACACTGATACGATATGACACAGACATGGCATTGGAGATACGGCTAAACTTAAAAAATATGCGCGGCGATATATCCTTTAAGATGTCTTAATTATTATATTTAACAATCTAAAAAAAATGTTTATAATAAATTAAATATAAAAAATTAATCTTAGTTTACTTAAATTATATATATTTATTTTAATTTTATATAATAAAAATAAATTAAATATAAAATTTACTTAATATATACAAATTAAATAAATAAATAAATTAAAATAATTGATTTAAATTAAAAAGTAAAACACATCACAAAATAAAAATTAATTATAATATATTATATATTTTAAAAATAATATTAAATTATTAAACTATGTAATGCTATGTTATATTTTTAATTTTATATTGTAATAAATATTTTAATATTAAATTTTTTAAATAAAATTTTTAATTTTTTTGTTTTTGTAATTTTTGTATTTAATAACACTTTAATTTATTATTTTAGAAAAATATTTAAGTTATAAATTTGTAACTTTATATTCTGTAATTTTAAGAAAATAAAATAAAATATAAAAGTGTTCTCAAATTAAAAAAATACATAATATAATAGTAGTGATATAATTATGTAATAAATTGTGTTTAAATTGAAAAAAAAATTAAATTCAAATAGAAAGTAATAATGCATATGAAAAAAAAATATAAAACTAAAAAAAAATCAAAATTTAATAAAACATTAAATTATTCAATTAATAACTTTTCCATAATCTTCTTCCTTTATTTCTTGTTTCTTCTTCTTTCTTTCTTTTGCAACTCTGCAACTCTTTTCCCCGCAAAAGTTGCAAAGCTTTGACCAGTTCACCATCGAATCAGTTCTGTGTCCCACAATTGAGCCGTATCTCCTCCACTGTGTCCAATAACAGGGTTGTGTCTACCCAAAGAGGCGTGTCCGACACAGTGTTGTTCACGCTCTTGTTGAGTGTCTGTGTTCGTACGTGTTGGAAGCGGGGAAGCACGGCTTCTGAGCCACATTGGAGCTTCACAGGTTGTTATAGATGACTGGTCTGGGAATGCTAGTTTGAAGCTCATGAAGAAGAGACTATACCCATGGAACATCAGAAGCAGCCATAGCCACTTCCTCTAGTCATTGGTGGTGCAACTAAGGTTTGCTTTCTTTTCGACCAACAAGAAATCAAGTTAGAACCAAAAAATAGATATGCCCCTGAAGTGCTCTTTTGTCATCTACATCATATGCCCAATCAACGATTGAAAAGATTGGGCTTATTATTTTGTGCCACCAACTATCAACCACCCACAAATATCTAGTCTCACTCAAGATATTCATTGTTCGGCTTGAGGGGGAGTGTTGGAGATCTCATATCAACTAGAGATAAGAAAAAATTACAGTATATAAGTGGGAACAAAATCTTACCACACAAGCCAATTTTGTTAGGTTGAATTAAGTATAAAGTTAACTTTCTATGAATAAATAATGTATATATTGTATTTAGACTTCGTAACGGAGGTCATCTTGCTATATTGTTTTTGGGGTTGACAGCTCCATGCTGCTATATGTGATTTACTACTTAGCTGTCTGAATCTTGAAATCCTGAATATAATGTTTGCTTGTAGTGACGTGATTAAGTACTATAATTAGGTGACCATATTAATGGTACATGTTTGTATTTATCATATTTGAATCGTTGATCCTTATGTATAGGAATTAACTTGAGTTACGAGAAGATATTATTAGATGCTGTATTTATCATACCTAAATCATTGATCCTTATTCATTATAAGAATCAACCCTTTTGAGTTACAGCAAGATAGTATTACAGTTTAGTAATTGATATTAAGATATTGTATGGATATTATGCTGTGATTATTATTTCTAGGATGATGGAGTTCTATATAAAGTAAGCTCTTGTACTTGTTTAACACTAAGAAATAATAATCAAAGTTTCTGTTTTCTTCCCCCTAAATCTCTTTAAAGTAACTCTACATGCTGTAGTTACAGGACAAGCATAACAATACTGAAAAGTGGGGCAGCTAAGTGCATTTGAGAATCTGTGGAGTGAGAAAAGAAGAGAGAAATCCCTGATGGAAAATCATCTCATTCATTAATTCATTGACCATCTACTGAAGTATACAACTACAGTTAAATATTAAAATAGACAAGCCATGTGAGATACCAATGGATAACCTCTAAAATCAAGGCTTTTCATTTACCAAAATTATATAATTCATATTAATACTTTTATTACTTTGCACATGTATTGTAAATTTTCCTAATCTGTCCGACATAATCCTCGTTTAGGATGTCCTGAAATGCATTTATTCCAAGGAATAGGCAAGTCAGAGAAGGGTGGGTAAAATATCCTTCTCTTTCCCTTGTGAAAACACAGATAGTTTTTTGCTACTCTTTAACTCCTAATATGTATAAAGGGCTAACAAGAGCGCATAGTTACTTCATTATTTCTGCCCTTTAGGTTTTTTCTATTTGTTTTAACTATATAAAGAATCCATTCTGTTGTTGGTCATGCAGGATAAGAATCACCGATTCATGGCTTTAGATTGTCTTCATCGTGTTTTAAGATTTTACTTGAGTGTCCATGCGGCAAACCAGGCCCCAAATCGGATATGGGACAACTTAGACAGTGTAACTTCACAACTTTTAGCAGTTCTAAGAAAAGGATTGCTTACTCAGGATGTTCAACATGATAAACTGGTTGAATTCTGTGTAACTATAGCTGAACATAACCTTGATTTTACCATGAACCATATGATACTAGAATTACTCAAGCAAGACAGTCCCAGTGAAGCAAAGGTTATTGGTCTTCGTGCATTGCTTGCCATTGTCATGTCACCTTCAAGTAAGCATTTTGGTTTGGATATATTTAAAGGTATAATCAATCACATGCCTAGAATAATTGTACATTGTTATGTTTAATTGAAGTACATTTTCAGAGATTTATTTTCTTTAGTAAAACATTGACAGTTTTGTTGAATGAGCAGGTCCTGATATTGGCCACTATATTCCAAAAGTGAAAGCTGCAATTGAGTCTATATTAAGGTCATGCCATAAAACTTATAGTCAAGCACTTTTGACATCATCACGTACCACAATAGGTAATTACTTCTATTATATGCTAGCTGCATTGAAGGTGTTTAAGTATAAGAATTACAGTGTGAACGCTGAATCAAACCTCTATTTTGCGGAAAACATATTTGTCGATGACGCACCGATATTTCAATTTGTGTCATATATACGTATCTGAAAAGTATTTGATATTTTAGGATACTTTACTAATACTTATTAATGAAGTGTCTAATTTATAAAATACTAATACTTTTATGATGATAATAATTTATAATTTTTTGTTTTGACAATATTTTATACATGTTATTTTAGTATGGATTCACACAATAACAATTACATAGTTATCATGCTTTTAAGAATTTTTGTACATTTTCTCAATATGCACAAATTCTTTGAATTCTTGTACAATATTTTTCTCTCACTTTTCTTCTTTTTCTTGCATGGTATTGATTTTTATCAACGTAAGTTAACTTTGCAAGTACTTTTGGAACACTGCTGGACTTGATAAAGTACAAGCAAAAATTGAAGAATACATATTGTTTAGATTTGAGGAATTGAAGTCATTTAGTCTTTCCACAAAGTCTGAGTAAATTATATGTGAAATAAAGATATTTTCAGACTGTTCTGCCTTTCAGTACGTTCATGCCTATAGGTATTACAAAATATAATAGGATTGAAATTATGCAAACTGGAAAATACTACTCATTTCCTTAGGATGGGTGTTCCTTTTGTAATTACTTTTTTTTTCAAATTTAGATGTTGTATTTTGTTAACTATTGAAATTCTGCATGACACCCTGATGTGTGAAGAGAAAGTATTTTCAGATTGGTCCGCCTTTCAGTATATTTCTATGCTCACTGGTATTCCAAAATATGATAGGATTGAAACTATAAAAACTATTTATTTGTATAGAATGGGGGTTTCTGTATTTGTAGTTTTTTTCCTTTTTTAAAGTTGAAATGTGTATTTTTTTAACTAGTTTAGTATTGAATTTCTGCTTGCCATCATGATGACACCAGAAGAATTCTGTTGTAGATGCTGTAACCAAGGAAAAGTCTCAAGGGTATCTATTCCGATCTGTGCTGAAGTGCATCCCAGATCTAATAGAAGAAGTTGGGCGAACTGATAAAATTACTGAAATAATACCACAACATGGCATAAGTATTGACCCCGGTGTTCGAGAAGAAGCAGTGCAAGTACTCAACCGAATTGTGAAATACCTACCACATCGTCGTTTTGCAGTAATGAAGGGAATGGCCAATTTTATATTAAAACTTCCTGATGAATTTCCTCTTCTCATTCAAACATCGTTAGGACGCCTATTGGAACTCATGCGCTTTTGGAGATCTTGTCTAATAGATGATAGGATACTACTTGATGCAGATGGAACATCTTTAGGGCATGAAACTGAAAGATTGAGAAAGTCTTCCATTCAACAATCAGGCGAAGCAATTGAGTTTCGTGCATCCGAAATTGATGCAGTTGGCCTCATATTCCTTAGTTCTGTTGATAGTCAAATTAGGCATACAGCATTAGAGTTATTGCGTTGTGTTCGTGCATTGAGGAATGATATTCGGGACTTGAGGATACATGAGCAATCAAATGTCATGTTAAAATATGAAGCTGAACCAATATTTATTATTGATGTTCTGGAAGAACATGGGGTACACTTTTGCCTATATTATTTTTATAGCTCACTTTTGTTAGAATGATATCTTGTGTTGTTATCAGCTGCACTCATATTTTATGCATTTTTTGAGTTGTATCTTGTCATATTCTTGGTCCCCTTAAAGATTTAAATTCCTTGGCATTGCAGGATGAGATTGTTCAGAACTGCTATTGGGACTCCGGGAGACCATTCGATTTAAAACGAGAACCTGATGCCATTCCTCCTGAAGTGACACTTCAATCTATAATATTTGAGAGCCCTGACAAGAACAGGTGGGCTCGGTGTCTTAGTGAGCTAGTGAAATATGCTGCTGAACTTTGTCCTAGCTCTGTTCAGGAAGCAAAGTAAGTTTCTATCTTTTACCTTTTTCTGTATTCACTGAAGTACAAACTCTGTGGAGCTAAATATATTTAGTGGAAAATAATGCACATAGAGATCCAGATAGAAACCAGGAGACTGGTCTTTTGGTTAAGAAGTCAAGAACACATTAAATTTATCCACCCTTTGACAGATCCTACATTACTACTTTATCACTTATCAAATCTCTTTGCCTAGGGTAAGGACCTAATAAATTAACATAAGTGAACAACAACCTATATTTTTCTTTACAATAAAAGATGTGAACAATACTGAAATACAAGAAAGTAGAAGGAATTTGGAAGATGAAGTGTTTGTATTACTAGACGATATTTGTCTTTTGCAATTGGTGTTGAGTCAATTCGTGCAAAATCTTTGTATTGATCATTGGAATGGTATCATTCATATTTTGAGATACCTTAAAATGGCTCCAAGAGTAGAATTACTTTATGAAGATAAAGGGAATGCCCAAATCTTTGGATATTGTGACGTTGATTGGGTTGGTTCTCTTATGGATAGACGCTTTATCATAGGATATTGTGTTTTGCTAGGAGGAAATGTTATCTCTTGGAAAATTAAAAAATAAAACGTAGTTGTTTGGTCATATGCTGAAGTTGAGTATAGAGCAATGACATCGCTCACCTGTGAGCTTTTATGGGTAAAACAATTCTTCCAAGAATAAAATTTTTGTGATAACCAATTTGTTCTCCACATTGTTTCCAGTCTAGTGTTTCATGAGAGGAATAAATATATTGAAATTTATGGTCATATAATTTGAAAGAAATTGTTGTCCAAGGAAATTTGCACCGAGTTTGCCAGATCAAGTGATCCAGTTGTAGATGTACTAATAAAATCCATGAGAGAACCTCATATTGAATATATTTGTTCCAAGTTTGGCACACAATTTGTATGCTCCATCTAGATGGGAAGTGTTAGAATAAATAGTCTTAAATACAATTTATATGTGTGCATTGTGTTGCACCTAGTTCCTAAATATATTGTTTCAGATTCTCTTCTCTTCTCCCTCATATATTGTATCTGGTGTATATAAAGTTGTTAACATAGAGAAATTCACTCTCTAAGATTCGTTGTAAATTCTTTGTATTATTCTCGAGTATGAGCATTATGTCCCAACTAAATGCCCATATAGTAGCGTAGATGTTCATTGCCGTGAAAATTTAGCCTCTCCCATTGTAACAAAACTACTGCCCTATTATGTATGTAGGCAGTAGCCGAACATTGTAGGAAGGCATGACGAACCAATTCTGAACCTGGACCACAAACCACACATCTGGTTGTGGCTTGTGAACAGGCAAGATGTTATTGTAGTTAATAACTTCTATCACCCACTTCAATAAAAGATATGACCTAACAAGGGAAGGGAACTTTGGATTTCCACGAATCTCTAGAGTGTAGAATGGGTGACCAAAAGTGCTTATGTTGGCAAGTTATTCTAATGATAAACAAGGCTAGAGTCCTCTTTTGCTCAGGTTTCATATACACAAAAATATAGGAAATATCAGTTATCAGGCACCTGCCAACAGTTTAGGTAGTATTTGGGTTAACATATTTTGGGTTTATCCTAAAAATAGTTTGTTTCTCAATGAAGAAAACATTTTAAAGAGTTATTTGAAAAGTTAATTTTTTATTTTTTTTCTGCTTGAAATTCCAACTTTAAAATAAATTTTAACCAAAAAACAACAAAATTACCTAATAGACTTAACTTAATTTTGAAGTTCTTATTTCTGTAAAGAAAAAAATCGGGCAAAACACTGCACGATAAGAAAATCTTAGATAAATCATAATTATAATTAAATATTACATCGTAGATAAATTGTAATTAAATTTACTAGCCTTCAAAGTAATGATATATTTAGTAATAGGAAATTCTAAAATTGTACTAGTAAACTATTGTAATCATAGAAATAAGGAGCTGTTCCTATATAATTTGGAGAATATTGAAATAGGGAGTTGATCCTATATAATTATGAATATCTAGATTATATATGTATTATTAGGAAATTTTTGTTATTTATTCATGTATCATATCCTTGCTATTAGGAAATCTCCTCTATATATAGGAAATCTCCTCTACATATTGTATTGATTTTTTTTTTCTCAATATAAATAAAAGCACCCAGGCTGGCTCAGAAAAAACACTCCATCTTAGCGCTTTTCTCTTCCCTAGAGTTTAACTTGGTATCAAAGGCATTCAAAGCCTATCCGAGTCAAGCTCGAGATGTTGAGTCCTTAACACAAATGGGGTGTGTTGGGGATCTTACACCGGCTAAAGATATGATCAAATTATAATATATAGGTGAGTGTAAATCTTACCTTATCTAGTCAGATTTGTAGGGTTGAATGAGCATTGAATTTCACTTTCTTAATATGGTATATGATCATCCTCATCCCCTTGTTCAAGAAATTGCATTTAAACAGTTAATATTAGATTTATTCAAAAGGGTCACCCACCATATTATCCATGTAGTAGACCTAATAGTGTTGGGTATGCAAAGGCATATAAGAAAACCTCTTATTTCCATCTTGGTTAGAGAAAGAGCCTGAAAAGAATATTTGAACTGGACACAATCCTTACTTTATAAACTAGTTCTATGGTGTTGAATTAAGCCTAAACTCACATTTTAAGAAGTAAACATATTTTCCAAAGAGTCTTGCAAGAAAGAAAAATATCTACACCCCCATTACTAATTGATGGAAAATGGTAAGAAATCTTAAATTCTATGACATACATAGAAATTTAGACAGTTAATGAAGCATGACAGTGGGCTCAGAAGACAGCAGAGAATGAAGCATGATACCAAGAATACAATTTGTAACAGATGTCAAGTTGATGTTGAATGAAAACATTGTGGCCTCAAAGGGAAGCAAAGACATAAAGTACACATTTAGAATAAGGTTAAACAAGGCATGGACACTAACATAGCTTTTGCGTTTTCATGAAACAAGATGTTGTCACTTGATTATAACATCTAGTTGGAAAAGGCATTGCTTTATATAATCTTAAAATATTCATTATATTTATTTTGGGACTTTTAGTACTCGACCTGCCATGCTAACAACAGTGCAAGGTCTTAGTAATTTAATCAGTAACGTTTTCACATGGGATCAATGGTATGTTGGTGAAGTCATGACAGATTGTGCGCGGGCCAAATCAGAAGAAGCCATCAAGTTATACAGTGTGAAATAGTGCCAAAAAATACCTAAAAGTGGTTTACCGAAAAACAGTGTCCTGTGGTGACCTGAGATGGGCACACCAAAGAGAGGCGGTGGTGGTGGAGTTAGGGTTAGATTTGTGGATGGTTGTGGTTGCCGGGAGACCATCTGGTGGTGTCTGCTCTTCTAAGAAAGGAGGGCTATAATACCACAAAGAGTTTTTCTATTGTTTTGAATTGTGTGTTAAACATATAAATCCTTTACTTATAATCATTATAATTAGGGAAACCTAGTAATGGAGAGTATCCTAATTCTAAGATCAAATCATATCTTTCACAAAAAGTTTCATTGAGTGATTTATCATTATCATTTTGAAGAGGAAAAAATATTTTTACTCACGTGCTTTGCTCCCCCCAACCCCTCTTCATTCAGTCTGTTTTAAATTTCTATCTAAAACTTGGTAATATCACTCAAATTTGGGCAGGAAAGAGGTCATGCAACGTCTTACTCATATCACACCTGCTGAATTGGGTGGAAAAGCTCATCAGTCGCAGGATATTGATAATAAACTGGACCAGTGGCTTATGTATACCATGTTTGTCTGTTCATGTCCGCCAGTTGCTCGAGAGTCTACCAAAGATCTTTACTATCTAATTTTCCCTTCACTAAAATCCGGATCTGATGCTCATGTTGTAAGAGCGACTCCCTTAACTTGTCAATTAGTCTATCTTCTCAAGCAGTCTATGTCAAAGGATGAACAGTTGCATGCGTACTTGATGTATTGTTTGTATATATTTCCATGTTTTCTAAACCAAAATCATTAAAAAAAAATCTGAGAATACTTTTTGTTCTTTGTCGTTTTTACCATATTCTAATATTTTTCGTGTGAAAGACTATTTTTAGTTCCTCAAGTGATTGAATGTTAAGAAAAGCCAATGAAGTCTGTAATTTAAATGAAGAAATTCAAGATAAAGTCGGATGTAAGTTATGCAGGCTAAAAGGCTACTCTATCATAATCTTTGTTTATTTTAATTATAAATACAATTTCTTGGTGACAGGTTTAAAAACATTTTACTTTTAAATATCAATTACCACTTATTCATTTAACCTATTTTGTGATCTCACTGTTTTCATTTGTATTTCTTCTTAGATGTAGGAGGGTTTGGAGATGTATTTAGAGTGGTAACTGTCTATAGTCTGATCTAATTTACCAGGTCCACATCATGATTAACACTGATAAACTATTCTCTATCTTTGTAAAGGAAGTTTATGCTTTAGTTTTGTACTTTCTCCTAAGAAATTAAGTGTTATGAACCAACAATCTCAAAAGCTTAATCTGTTAAGTGTTGACAAATGAAGGATTTCATATTATGTCTGGTTGATAATTATGTTGACCTTTGTGCTTTTCCAACAAAAAACTGTTTTTATTTATTCCCATTATATCCTAAATGGAAATGGAAATAGGATTCATGTTCTCATTTGATTTTTGGTTGGTGCGTAATGTTGTATTTTTTATGGTGGTCTCATTGGCCCAGTGGTTGATTTGGGATAATATCATAATACAGATAACTGCGTTCTACATAGTGGATAATATTAATGTCAGAATTTTGATTCCATTTCTTGCATTGGTTCCTGTTGAATACAATTTTTGAGGTTTCACAAAAAGTCTCTTTACATTTGCGAGTTGAGTCCATTGCTATGTGGAAGAGGTATGAGGAAGATTATTGACTGTTAATAATAGCAATTTCATTTATAAGGACATTTAAATTTCTGCTGCAAAATATTTTGGCCATCACTTTTGCTGTCTTTGTTTATTGCTGATAAGGTTTCTGATATAGCATGCAGCCACCATGGCTCTTGGCCGCTCACACTTGGAAGCATGTGAAATTATGTTCAGTGAACTTTCATCTTTTATTGATGAGGTTTCTTCTGAGACAGAAGGAAAACCAAAGTGGAAGGTATAGATTTGAATCTGTGAAATTTGTTTTATTTTTATCAGCCATTGATGACTTGAAGTAGGTAGTTACATAAATTATGAGTGATAAGTACAATATGATAGTTACAGAAATTAAATAATGAATTCTTAAAACCTTTCCAGCATATTTGAACAATATTATAGACAATAATTCATATTTACGTCCTGAAATTATCAAAGCTTTTGTCACACTATTGTATTAGCTGTTTTTTCTACTGGATGATTGAATTAGAGTTGGGCACTCACAATATATATGTATGTTTTATTCAGAGTCAAAAGGCTCGTCGGGAAGAGCTTCGTGTCCACATTGCAAATATTTATCGTACTGTTGCAGAAAATATATGGCCTGGCATGCTAGCACGGAAGCCAGTGTTCCGCCTGCATTATCTTAAATTCATTGATGAGACAACCAGACTAATCTCAACGACTCCTGAAAGTTTTCAAGACATGCAACCATTCCGTTATGCACTTGCTTGTGTTCTAAGATCATTAGCCCCTGAATTTGTTGATTCGAGATCTGAGAAATTTGATGTTAGAACTAGAAAGCGACTCTTTGATCTTCTTCTCTCTTGGTCTGATGATACATGCAGTACATGGAGTCTAGATGGTGTGAGTGATTATAGACGTGAAGTTGATCGTTACAAGTCTTCTCAACATGCAAGATCAAAAGATTCAGTGGATAAAATATCATTTGACAAAGAATTGAATGAACAGGTTGAGGCAATCCAGTGGGCATCCATGAATGCAATAGCATCACTCTTATACGGTCCGTGTTTTGATGACAATGCAAGGAAAATGAGTGGCCGTGTGATATCTTGGATTAATGGTTTGTTTTTGGAGCCTACACCAAGGGCTCCATTTGGTTTCTCACCAGCTGATCCTAGAACTCCATCATATACCAAGTTCCAGGGGGAAGGTGGTCGAGGAGCTGCTGGGCGTGACAGGAACAAGGGTGGCCATCACCGTGTTTCATTAGCAAAATTGGCTTTGAAGAATCTTTTGCTTACAAATTTGGACTTGTTTCCTTCCTGTATTGATCAGGTAATATTTCAATGCTATATTGTGCATTACATCCTTGGAAATATTGTTCCCCAACTGAAGAATTAGCAATGAAGTCTAATCATATACAAATAGTGATAGGGTGAAGATAATATTTAGAAGATATGTATTAGTGATGTAAATAGAAAATATTGCTGGAATATTTTCAGATATCGAAAGTGACTTTGTAAGGTAATCCTTTATTTCTCATAGTTTCCTTATTTCCTGTTTCAAGGACAGTGATTCTCCTAGAAAGATTGAATCATGTATTTTTCATGACAAATTAATAAACCACTGTTCCTTTTCAACTATTAGAGATAGAATATACTTATGCTTCCTCAATCAATGAATCCATTTCTATAGACATGCTTGGCAAGCACTTCCGTAACCTAAAACTAACCTTTGATGAAATGTTGAAAACAAGTTGCCAATTGGTGTACAAAGGCAGTTTCTATACATTGAAATTTGAGTGGGAAAGTAAAATGTGCCCAAGATAGGCAAAATTTTGCATTTCTCTTAGTGATAGGCTGTTAGAGAAAAGAAATGCGCAGGAAGTATTTTTTTTAATTAATGTAGAAATGTAATGTGGTATTAGAGACTATCCCTTTATTAGCATATATATATATATATATATATATATATATTATGCATTCATGATGATTTCAGCCCTCCATATCTCTGGTATGTGAAGTGATGACCTGTGCCACCTAGGCATACTTCAATGATAAGCCAAGACTTGATGACTATTTTAAGAAATAAAGCACATGAAGAACAGACCTAAGGCCTTATTTGGGATGGTTGAGTTTTCAGTTGTCCAATATATATATATATTAAATTAAACAGTTCCATAAAAATTGAGCTGAAATGATTTTTAACTCAATTTTGCAACAGTTCCATAATGATTTTCAACATCAAGAATAAAGGATTTGTGAATTTGGTTTAGTTTTAAAAAATACATTCTCAACTCTAGAAAGTGACCCTTCTAATTGTTGTTGTTATCGTCCCTGCCAACACTGTCATCACCACTACCACTGCACCATCATCACTACCACCATTTATCACCAACATTGATACTTTTTCCTCTTGCACTGGGAGGACCATGATGGTTATTGCTACCTACCACAAACATTGTTACTGCCTCCACCAACACTACTACCACTCTTGCCATTGTTGTCACCATGACACTGCTAATGTTGTTGCCACCATTCTAACTAATTTTAACAGGATAGGTAGTTTTGTAAACTAATTATTTTGGAACTATAAAATAGAAGATAAAACTTAATATTTAAAACTAAAAATCACCCTAAACTAAAAACTAGTGGTAGTTTTAAAGAAATTGAAACTTACAACTAAAACTATCACAAACTGGCCCTATGGCCATATGGGAAGGAGAACACTAGATTTTAAATAGCAATTATTAATTTATTTTTTAAAAGTCTGTGCATAATCAACTTGATCCTCAACAAGGGTAGTCGATTAGCTCTCACCATTATAAATTGTGATGCCACATTTATCACCAAACTAAATCATGCCACCTCGTTTGGTCTTCATTGGCCTGGTGGATGCCCTATTTTTATGTGGTCTCCATATGAATGGGGGAGGAAATATCATTTTGTGTATGCAGTTTTTTTGTTAGATTTTTCCTGATATAATTTCCTTAAGCTTTGCCCTTCTGATCTTTGGATATCTATTAATTTTATCTATTCAATTTCCTGCTTTTGGGGTCATGCTTGTTTGTTTTGTCACACTGGTATTATAGCTTATACAACTTAATTGATCCCTGCAGTGCTACTACTCTAATTCTTCTGTAGCTGATGGATACTTCAGTGTACTGGCCGAGGTCTACATGCGTCAAGAGATACCAAACTGTGAAATACAAAGATTATTGAGTCTGATCCTTTACAAGGTGGTAGACCCATCAAGACAAATTCGTGACGATGCACTTCAGATGCTGGAGACGCTTTCTGTTCGTGAATGGGCTGAGGATGGCATTGAGGGTTCAGGAAGTTATCGAGCTGCCGTTGTTGGTAATCTTCCAGATTCCTATCAACAATTCCAGTACAAGCTTTCTTGTAAGCTTGCCAAAGATCATCCTGAATTAAGCCAACTTCTTTGTGAGGAGATTATGCAGAGGCAGTTAGACGCTGTTGATATAATTGCACAACATCAGGTCTTAACATGCATGGCTCCGTGGATTGAGAACCTTAATTTCTGGAAACTCAAGGAAGGCTGGAGTGAAAGGTTACTAAAAAGTCTCTACTATGTAACATGGCGGCATGGAGACCAATTTCCCGATGAAATTGAGAAACTTTGGAGCACAATTGCCAGCAAAAATAGGAATATCAGCCCTGTTTTAGATTTCTTGATAACAAAAGGCATTGAAGATTGTGATTCAAATGCATCAACTGAAATAAGTGGCGCATTTGCCACATACTTCAGTGTTGCAAAACGGGTAAGCCTATATTTAGCACGAATATGCCCTCAGCGCACTATAGATCACCTAGTTTTCCAATTGTCTCAACGACTACTAGAGGATAGCATCGAGCCAGTTGCAAGTAAGGGTGATACCAGTGCAAATTTTGTGCTAGAATTCTCTCAAGGTCCTGCTGTGGCCCAAATGACATCAGTTATGGATAACCAACCACACATGTCACCATTGCTTGTGAGAGGTTCTCTTGATGGTCCACTAAGAAATGTTAGTGGGAGCTTGAGCTGGAGAACAGCAGGTATGACAGGCCGGAGTGTATCAGGTCCATTAAGTCCAATGCCTCCAGAGTTAAATGTTGTTCCAGTAAGCACTGGGCGATCTGGACAGCTCCTTCCAGCCTTGGTTAATATGTCAGGACCTTTGATGGGTGTTAGAAGCTCAACAGGGAGTTTACGGAGCCGCCATGTTTCACGAGACAGTGGAGATTATCTTGTTGACACTCCAAACTCAGGTGAAGATGGACTTCATGGTGGGAGTGCTATGCATGCTGTGAATGCAAAAGAACTTCAATCAGCCTTACAGGGTCATCAGCAGCACTCACTTACGCATGCAGATATAGCACTGATTCTTCTTGCTGAAATCGCATATGAAAATGATGAAGATTTCCGCCAATACTTGCCTCTACTCTTTCACGTTATCTTTGTTTCAATGGATAGCTCAGAAGACATTGTACTAGAGCATTGCCAGCATTTACTTGTTAATCTGTTATATTCCCTAGCAGGACGCCACTTAGAGCAGTATGAGGTGGAAAATAATGATAGGGAGAACAAACAGCAAGTTGTGAGCTTAATTAAGTATGTACAATCTAAGCGAGGAAGCATGATGTGGGAGAATGAAGATCCAACAGTTGTCAGAACTGAGCTTCCAAGTGCAGCACTTCTTTCTGCCCTGGTTCAGAGCATGGTGGATGCTATCTTCTTCCAAGGAGATCTTCGGGAAACTTGGGGAGAAGAAGCTCTTAGATGGGCTATGGAGTGTACATCAAGACACCTTGCCTGTCGGTCACATCAGATCTACCGTGCACTACGACCAAGTGTAACAAGTGATGCCTGTGTCTCCCTTCTTCGCTGCCTCCATAGATGTCTGGGAAATCCAGTACCTCAAGTTTTGGGATTTGTTATGGAAATTTTGATGACATTGCAAGTAATGGTGGAGAATATGGAGCCAGAGAAGGTGATACTCTACCCCCAGCTGTTTTGGGGTTGTGTTGCTATGATGCACACAGATTTTGTCCATGTCTACCGCCAGGTTCTTGAACTGTTCTCTCATGTGATTGACCGTTTATCTTTCCGTGATCGGACAACAGAAAATGTACTCCTTTCAAGTATGCCCAGAGATGAACTTGATTCTAGTGATTTAGGAGAATTTCAGCGCACAGAATCTAAAAGTGGTTACGAACCTCTACAAGAGGGGAGTTTGCCAACTTTTGAAGGGGTTCAGCCCCTTGTACTTAAAGGACTTATGTCGAGTGTCAGCCACAGTGTTGCTATTGATGTTCTCTCTCGTACAACAGTTCATTCATGCGATTCTATATTTGGTGATGCCGAGACAAGGCTCCTGATGCACATCATAGGATTACTACCTTGGCTTTGTCTTCAACTTAGTAAAGACGTAGTGATAGGCCCAGTTTCACCACTCCAACATCAATATCAAAAGGCATGCTCTGTTGCTGTCAATATAGCAATCTGGTGTCGAGCAAAATCTTTGGATGAATTAGCTACTGTATTTATGATTTACTCTCGAGGAGAGATTAAGAGTATTGATAATTTTCTGGCGTGTGTTTCACCACTTCTATGTAATGAATGGTTTCCAAAACATTCAACTTTGGCCTTTGGACACTTGCTAAGGCTACTGGAAAAAGGACCAGTTGAGTATCAACGTGTCATTCTACTTATGCTCAAAGCTCTCCTCCAGCACACACCAATGGACGCTACCCAGAGTCCACATATCTATGCAATTGTGTCCCAATTGGTGGAAAGCACTTTGTGTTGGGAGGCACTAAGTGTGTTAGAAGCCCTTCTACAAAGTTGCAGCTCATTGACTAGTACTCATGCATATGAACAAGGTTCATTTGAGAACGGATTTGGCGGAACTGAAGAGAAGTTGCTTGCTCCACAAACCTCATTCAAGGCCCGAAGTGGCCCTCTACATTATGGCCTGGGATCAGGATTCAGCTCGGCTTTCACACATGGACAATTTGGTTCAACTGAGTCTGGGATGACACCAAGAGAGGTAGCCCTGCAGAATACTCGTCTGATTCTTGGTCGGGTATTGGACAGAAGTGCGTTAGGAAAGAGGAAAGACCAGAAAAAGCTAGTCCCTTTTGTGCCCAATATTGGTAACCCGTGATTATATAATTCATTTTCTGTATATATTCTGTCCAAAGATGAAGTAGGGATTGCTACAGATAGACGTTGTACATACTACATAGGCTGGGCTGAGAGTTTTGTAACATTCTGTGTAGTTGTAGACAAATCATTTTGTTGTCAAATAGCATGCATAATTTAACTTCGATGGTAACACTTCAATGTTTCAGCTGTTCTTTCTTGCCCTATACGATTTTTCTTCATTTATTTATTTATTCTCTCTATAGTTATGAGGCGCATAAACTCAGCGAAGTGCACATGATTGGGAAAGAGAAGTATGTTTCTATTTGACTCTGCAACTAAAAAAAAAAAAAAAAAAAACTAGATATAATTTGATAAGTTGCTGCACAGTAGTTATTAAACATTCACACTGGATCGTATAAGCCATTTGGAACAACGTCATTGATTAGTTTTCCTCAACTATTTTTAAGGAGTTAATTAAATTAAATTTAAGAAATGTTTAACATTTGATGGTTTTTATATACTCACATTTAATTCAATGTGAAATCCCCAGTGATCCTAAGTTTTAGGTTGTAATATGTATTTTGCTTTAAACTAATTTAGTTCTTGAAACATAAAATGTGACATTTCGATAATTTTTCTATTAAAGCTGGTTCTTATAGTGTTCTTGTAGCTTGTTTGTTTGTCTTGTGTTAGCAATGACGTGATGTGTTTGGTTTGACTTACTTGCATGTTTAAAAACATTCACGTTAGATGTATAAAAACATTCAAAACCTCCAACACCGTGTTTGGAACCACATGGAAAGGAAGAAAAAACACACTAAAACCATATTAACAGACAAATGGAAGCTCACGAACATAAGCTCAAAATATGAAGTTTATTTTTGGGTAGATTAAGTCCAGGAAATAGAGTCACAAAAAGTAATAACCGCTACAAAATATTTATTAAAGAAAAACTGATTTAGAAAAAAAAAATAAAATATATATATATATAGTCATTTTATAGACTGATTTTGAAAAATCCCTTAAACTTTGAGATCAGTAATTAAAACTCTTATTTACACACTTTTGAACATGTTACCAGCGCTTACTGGTTTATTCCATGAGAAAGTATGAATGTGCTTGTCCTATGGGCTTCAAAGAAAGTTTCAAGAAAAAAAGAATTCATGTATAAGTTTTGTTCTTCTTGATCAAGGCATAAGTATCACTGTATAAAGCCACAGCATTCGACAAGACAGCCAAAAATATCATAAAGACAGATAGAATCTTGTCCCTTTTGGTTGCTACGTTGTGTCGATCCCTGAAATTGAAACATGAATGCAAAGCCATAATTGTTAATTAATTTTCAGCAATAGCATATATCAACCCATTTTTCTTTTTTCACTGGAAAGTATATGTTAGACACAACAAATAAACAACTAAAAATAACTTTTCAATAAAGAACCTACTCTTCTAAAGTGAGCCACTTACTTTAAAAACTAAATAAGCAAAATATCAGTTGCTGATGACACAAATTCGAAGATAGATAATCATATAAAGAAGGTTAATGCAATCTTTCCAAAGAAGTTATCTCCTCTATGCAAGTTAAAAGAACAAATCATAATCAAACATGCATTTCTAATATGGTGTTGTGTTTTCTCAGATAAAAATATCCATTGTGAAGTGGAACAGAAAATAAGAGAATTTGAATATCAAACTAACCTCAGAATGATGGAAGCTGGAAATATGAATGCTATACAAACAGCAGCTGTTGCTCCAGTGAACTGAAAAATATCCCAAATGCTGGGTATGAAATTTGCTCCGAGGAAGATAACAGCAACAAGTGTAACAGTAATTGATGCAAATCTGAGTTTATGTTGAGTCAAAGGCCTAGATGATGGAAATAAGAGAGAATCTAGGTTGACACGCAATCCATAGAAAACAACTGGAAATACAAGCACAAGATGTGCTGCATAGCTGGAACGAACTACATCATTTAGAACAGAACCCAAAGGAATTCCAAGATTAGTGTCAAAATTTGCAAGCACATCATCAAGTGTTGCTTCGCCAAATAGGAGGAACCCAAAGAAGCTTGTGAGCAAGTACACTGAAGCACTCAGAGCAAGTGACGCACGTACAACGCCATTCATCTGAGAGGAGTCCTCCAGCTCATTTGCTATAGGGTGTACTGCAAGAACAGTTCATGCAATTCAACCATCAGAGTGTTATTGTAATTTAAAACATAGAACTATGTGGAGTGACTCTTGAGTTTTCTATGTAAAATTTAGAAAATCGAAGAAAGATTCTCATTAAGAAGGATGTAAACAATTTTATAGTGAAGTTTAGAAAAGATCCTAGAAAAGAGTCTAGATCCCTCCATGAAACACCTCTAATATCTTGTTGTATTTGTCATTTTTTAAGGAAGAAAAATTGAGTTTTCTCTTCTACTTCTGACCTCTTCCTATATCAAATTGCTATCAAGAGCTATGTTTGAATTAAAGAGTTGAGAGGAGAAAAAAAATAGAGTTGAAAGATGGCAAGCAATGGGCATTCTAATGAAACATTTCTTGTTACAAAAGAAAATCATGAAAAATGGTGTATTCTAATGAAAGCCTTGCTTGACTTTCAAGGTGCTTGGGAGATTGTAAAAAAAGTCATAAGATGAAGATAAATTATCTCCAAATGATATGAAAACAGGGAAAAAATATCAACAAGCACTTACTTTCATCATCAATGTTTGGATAACCACATGATCAAGAAGCCTATGCTACTATGTCGACAAAGTGAAGATAAGGCTTCAATCACTAAGGAGTGACTTTGAAGCTTTGAAGATGAAGGAATTTGAATCAATTTTGAAGTATTGTTCAAAAGTAAAGACGATTGTTAATAAATTGAAAACAATATAGAGATAAAGTAGAAGATGTTTGCGTGACAGAGAACATCCTTTGTTCCTTGACTCTAAAGTTCAATTATGTAGTCTGCCTGAAGAATCAAAAGGTCTTGACTCTATGAGTCATGAAGAATTGGAAGGTTCTTTACAAGCTCATGAAGAAAGAATGCATAGGATATAAGAACAGTAATTGGATCAAGCCCTTAAAGCTCAAGCTTTTTGAAGAATAATGGAGGATTTAATAGTTAAAAGGACGTGGATCAGAAAGAGGACATGGTCGTGGACAAAGAGGAAGAGAACATGCTCATGCACAAGAAAGAAGAGGAAATGGTAATAATGATTCAAACAATGAAGAAATAAGCTTTTCATCATCAAGAGCCCATAGAAAAGCAAGAGGAAGAGGTACAATTCCAGAGAGGACATTCATAAGTTGATTAATGATGTTTATTATATGCCTAAATTAAAAAGCAGTCTTTTGAGTTTAGGCCAACTTCTTGAAAATGGATATAAGATTCTCATGAAAGATAAATATTTGTGGCTTAAAGATCAAAATGAAAATTTGATGCTAAGGTGTTTATGTTAAGAATTATCCTGAATCTAAAAACTATCGAAGCAAAGTGTTTGGAGGTGAGTGTGTGCAAAATAAAGCATGGTGTTCACACATGAGATTTGAACGCTTAAACTTTAAACCCTTAAAAGTTTTGGAGAAAAGGACATGGTAAAAATCAACAATCCTAATCAATTGTTTGAAACGTGTCTTTTTGGAAAGCATGTTTGAAAAAGTTTGCAAAAAATAGTTGCCTCAAGAGCAACCAAACCATTCCAACTTGAACATACCAATGTACATGGTCCAACCGATCCGCCTTTATTCAGTGTGAATAACTATTTCTTACTCTTCATTGATGATTTCACTTAAAAAACATGGGTGTACTTTTTCAAACAAAAGTTAAAAGCTTTTGTTGCTTTCAAAAATGTCAAGAATCTAGTTGAAAAAGAGAGTGGTTTTAAAATCAAAGCTTTGAGATTAGATCAAGAAGGATAATTCACTTCAAGGGTTCAATGATTCTTGCACAACTCATGGAATTAATCATTCATTGACTGTACCTAGATGATCATAACAAAATGGAGTAGTCGAAAGGAAAAACATAATTATTCTCAACATGCTCACATGAATTTTAAAATCTAAAATCATACGCAAGAAGTTTGGACAGAAGTTGTCTCTTCTACAATTTATTTGTCTAATCACTTTTTGATGTCCAATATCAAAAATCAAACTTCTCAATAAGCATGAGGTGGAAGTAAGTCTACTGTTAATCATTTGCGCATCTTTGAAGGTATAGCATACGCTCATGAATTGATAAGAAAAAAGATCTAAATTCGATAATCAGATTGTCAAACTTTATTGGTTATCTAAAAATTATAAATTATATAATCTAACAATGTGGTGATAAGTTGTGATATTGAATTTAATGTAGAAGCTTTGTAGAAGGAGAATTTAATGTGTACATCTAACACAAAATATATGTTCATCATAGTAAATAAATACAACACATTTTATTGATTTTATTCTTTATCTACGTGATTATAATATTATAGAAGATAATATACAATATTTATTTATTTAATTATTTTCTATAACTTTAATATAAATTCTAGTGATATTTTTTATTTGAATAATTAATATAATATCTAACTTTTAATTATAATTTTATTTTATATTATCATAAAATACGCAGAGCATACACGTTTGTTTTCACTGATATGTATAAAATCAGTTACAACTTACAGAACTGATTATATATCTTAAATTAATAATTGATTTTGAAAAGAAAAAAAAAACTTTAAAATGTAAAGTCAATTTTAATTTCACATGGCACAATTGTCAATGGTTCTAAAAGTATCTTAAATATTAAAAAGTTATTTTAAAATCAATTATACATCCATAATGTTTTCTCATCACCTGCTATGTGGCTACGATTATGGTTACGTTACTCAAATAATCCAGTGTCAGGAATCAAAATGTATATTTCCATTCATAAGTTATTGACAAAATGGATAAGTAATCTGAAGTCATAATGCGCTGCCAGAAACAGACAAAAACAACAATGATGTTTTGTTTCAGAATTTGTATAGCTGTCGGGTTCACCTCACAACACTTTTTGAGGAAATTATTAACTATGATGTTCATAAGAACGTTAAGATCATGTTTGTGTATTTTCTACTGTTTCTGTAGACAGAGAATATGAATTTAAAAAGTTTGTGTGTTCTTATTTATGCAGTGTTCATTTAAGGGTTTTGTACTGTTTAAGTAAATTTGGAAGAGTAGATTTGATAAGTGAACGTGTTTGGTTTAGATGAAATAAAGGGATATGAGAGAGACGATTTGGGGATAGATGAATTATTTCATCCTCTCAAAAGTGTGAGGATACGCGATTATAATGGATTTGTTTACGAAACTATCCTTGAGTTTTGTTTCCCTTTCCAAAACCATGTGCACAGCAGATTCTTGGTGTGACTTCCTTTGCCAAGATTCCTGAAAATATTCATGACCAGATTCCTTTCTTCATTCTTTTTTTTAAAGCTCATTTTAAAACGATGGAAGTTGTGAATGTAGTGTGTCTGTGACCCGCAGTGCTTGTGAATGTCATCCGCGCTAGTGTTTTGAGAGGAGAGTTATGGTGTGTATGATTCTTGAGTGCATGGAGGGGGAAGAAGATGAGGTGATTTGGAGTGTAGTGGTCGACGAAAACGGGTGGCCGTCCGTTGAGGTGGTGGGTAGTGTGTGGTTGGACGACGTGTTTGGGTGACACTATGCACCGGTGTTGCGGTGTTGTGGTGTTTTGAAAGGAGGATGGCACCAGTTTCGTAACTGCTGCCTTGGTTTATAAAGGAGTGACACTGATTATGACATTGGTGTTGATGCTTTTTATGTTTTATTTTTTTACTTTTTTTTACTTTTTTTTTTACTTTTTTTTACTTTTTTTTAATTTTTTTTTTAATTTTTTTGAACTTTTTTTTAAAACTTTTTTTAACTTTATATAATTTTTGTTTAAAATTTAATTGTTTAATTTTCTTTTAAAATTTAATTGTATAATTTTTTTTACATTCATAAAAATTTAATTTTTTTTATTTTAAAATTTATATAATTTTAATATTTTTTAATTCGTATTAATTAATTATAATTTTTTATAACATCAAATTACAAAATCATTCTCTTTTTTCATCAAGGGTATTTCGATAACTTTCTAATTCTATCTATTTTTAGAATTTATTTTATCTATCACATCAATCAAATCTTTCACTAACTTTTATAAAACTTATCTCCAAATTCACTCAAAAAAACACAAAAATCCATCCAACCAAATCTACACAAATTCATCTTTACACTCTCTCCCATATCATTCTACCAAGGAACACACCCTTAATGACTTAAGCAGAAAAAGAAAGATAGATTTGTGAATTTTTTTTTCTGAAATTCATCCTTTTAATATTGTAAAGATTTGAACATATATTAACCACTTTACTTTTATGCCCTTTTTATATAATATATATAAATATGTATAGTAATTAATAATAATTATAACATTGTTAAAAAATATATGTAAAAATTCGTATTTTAAATTTTAATTATTTATTTTAAAAATTTATTTACATTTTTTACATTTTATGAATTTGTATTATTTAATTTTAATTTTTTTTATCACAACAACAAAATCATTTTATTTTTTCTATCAAGAATATTTTAATAAACTTCAAATTTTATTTAATTTTACAACTCTTTATCTATCATATCAATCAAATCATTCATTAACTTTTATACAATTTAATTCCAAATTCATTACCATTACTCTCTAAATTTACTCAAAAAAAAAACACATCTATTTCCTCAAATCCATTTTCATACTCTCCTAAAATTTATCTTCATATAATAACATAGCCTAAGAAAAGGAAAATGAAGTTTCCCGAAAGGGTAAAATGATTGTCATACCGTTAGGGTGGCAGATATAAGCAGTGACAAGCACAGGAACTACAGTGAACAGTTCCCAAATTGATGTCATATCAGTAATGATTGGGAAGAGTCTGGGCATTCCAATGCCTCCGGTTATGATCTTCAACACACTCATTCCAACAGCAATCACCAGAAAAACTACTGCTAGCCCAACTGATAATGCAGATGTGAATTTCAATGAATCTGCAATTACAAACATCACTTAGAACATGAAATTACTAATTTTAGTTGCGTATCCAACAATATAATAACTTAGATTTCCCAATTTCAGTTTTTTTCGCCAAGTTTCTATCGTATAAAAAGATATTTTCAATCCGTGGACAAAATGGTAGTTGTGGAATAATAAGAACTATTATAGCATGCAATTAATAGGTATTCTAGATTTCCAACACTGAAAAGGGGTGAAATGAAATACATCCAATTGCCATTATTGTGGTTTAGATTGTTTGAAAACAAGGTATGGGTTTATTTATTTATTTATTTAGTGAGATTCACACAGATAAATTATATAATTGTGATTTGTACACGATTCACACGATTCTTATATAATATTCAATTTTATATTTTTATTCAAAGTAGAACATAAACTAACGCTTAATTTCCAACACTTCCTTACCAGTTATTCAAATAAATCACAACAAACTTTATTACAACCCCAGAGCAGTTGTACCAAACAACCATTGAAACTAGAACTTAAAAAGTTCATTTTTTAAACATGAATTACAGTGCTTATTAGGTTATTTTGCTGTCATTGTTTACTAATTTATGTCCACTCATTTCCATTGATTTGTAATTTCTCAAGTGAAGAACTAATAGTAACTCACCACTCAATTTATTCTTTTTACTTGGAACAGTGACAAAAAAAAACACACTTACCAATTCTCTTGAAACTGACCAAAGGTGCAAACACAGCAACTGTTGTAAAAGAAACAACAAAAGTTCTTCCAGTCCACCACTGAACTCCAAACCAGCCTTCAAGCAAACCAGAATGGTGAGTTCCACCAGAAGATGTTCCAGAAATCACATCCCCTTCAACAACAACACAAAAAAAACTGAATCAGACAACATTAATGAGTAACAAAGAACAACCAAAACCAATGTAACAATTCAATTCCAACAAAAACACTCATCAAAGTTAATGTATTTGGCTTAGGATTAAACCAAAGTCCTTACCAAGTATAATCATGTAAATAATCAACACACCAATGCTGTTGACTATAACACATATCTCCACCAAAGCTTTTCCAGATTTTCCAAAAGCATCCCTCATGAGACTCCCATAAGAGGAAACATTCCCAACCCTAGAAATCCTAATCATGAACTCAATTGACTTCTCTGTCAAGAAACCTGTTAAGATTATAGCAAGAAGCCCAGGCACCATCCCCAACTTTTTCACACATGCTGGTAACCCCATGATTCCAGCACCAATGATTGTGGTTGACAAGTTGAAAACTGCCCCACAAAATGAAGCTCCATTGAACTCTTCAAACCCTGAAGCATCATCATCATCATCATCATCACTCGCCTGAACCTTTGGCAACAAAGGAACATTCTCATCAACAACTCTCTTGTTCCTTCTTGGTTTTTTCTCCACTGCCTCAGGTGCAGCACTTGCATTCCTCATCTTCCCCTTTCAAATTCTTTCATGAAGAATATCTAAAATCAGCTATGTTTTTTCGAAAGCAAAAAGACCCATTTTTCAAGTTCAAGAAAAGCATCAAACTTTGAATAAAAAACTTCAGTGGAATTCACAGGCTCGGAGTTGCAGAGCTGAACAATGATAACTCAAGACACCCCAGAAGCCAGACAATGTTTAGAACAAAATAAAGATTCAAACTTTGAAAAGCTTTGTACCTTAGGACGCTGGTCTTCTGTTTCATAATAACCTCTTTTAACTTTGACACTGTTTCTTCTAGTTGAGTAAGAGAAAAATAATAGAGAAATGAGTGGAGCAAAGTCAAGGTCTAAATTGTTTAGATACATATAATATATGTTTTAGTTAAATATAAAGGTGAAAAAAGTAATATTCTTTCATCAAATGTGTTTTATGGTCATTTTCTTTTTAATCTGAAAAATGTTCTTATGGTCATTTTTCCTCTTACATGGTTTGCAAATTTCTTCTCTTTTATGATTAAAAGGAATAAACAACTTAACATTCACCAAAGAAGTATCATTCCTAGAAAAAACATTTTGATGAAAATTACAATCACGTTTTCAAAATTGACCTTTTTTTTTGTTTAAAATGAATAGAAAAGTCACTTTTTTGTTCAATAATTCCAACAACTTCAAGTTTTAAAAGATTATAAATCATCAAAATTATTTTTCAAAATTAAAATTTTCAAATTCTGTTTGTCATGAACCATGTTGCAAGATAGTATGATTGCCATAAAATCAAATGTTTAGTTATACAAAACTAGTTAATAATCTTGTAATTTAGAGAATTAAAGTAAAATGAAAATTTATGGAAAACTAAAACTGAAATATAAATTTTGCTTAAATTCTGAAATATTTAAAATATACACATCATCAAATTATAGTATATAAATGAATATAGATCTTATTTTATAAAATTTCATCTGAACCACAATTAATTTATAGGTAATACTTAAAATGTAAATGTTTTTTTGGTTGAAAGTTACATCTGGACCATAAAATTTAGAATCTACACGTCTCCATAATGTATTTTGTGACTTGACTCTACCGATGAATAATTGATAAAGAAAAAGAATCTCAAACTTCAAATTTAACCATAAATGGCAAGATATTTTCTCATATACATTGCATGTTAGTCATGTCACAATAAATATTATATTACAGTTGAGCACGTGCTTATTTTTCCTTCTGCCAAAATACCCCTTCATCGCTTTCATTAAGGAGACTTTATGATTCATAAAGTTTCTAGATTTGATCTATCTTTAAATACTCTATAGGTAAACTAATCTCAAAGTTAAAACAAAATGAATTTAATGTTATATATAGATGGAAAATTTTATGGATTATTCGATTTACAAATTAGCTAAATCTTTCGCTTTCTCACTTATTTTAAAACACGTAATTCAGAAGTGTAATTACAAAGTTTTTAATCTACACTATGAAATACAAATTTTTTGCTTTCAGATTGGTAAATCCAATTGTATGGTTTTTTATACGCATATTTCAAGCCATCAGGAGTCAAGGACAGTTGTGACATAATGACGGTGGGCCTCAATGAGATATTGTTTATATATATAACGTTTTTCCGATCCACGGATAAAACGTTGGGTATATTTTTAAAATAAAACATCTTTAAAAATGAGAATAAAAAAAAATATTTGTCTAAAAAAAAGTATATAATTGTTCTATTTTTTTTCTACTCACATGAAAAAATTATTAATTGTTCTATTTTTTTTCTACTCACTCCATGAGAAAAGTCATTCATATATTTTTAGATTTTAAGTCTAATCTAATTAATTAGATTTAGATTCGATATAAATTGAATATAGATAGAATAAATTTACATATTTTCAAAATACAAAATTAAGTTGTGAAAGGTTAGGATGGAAAAGGTTTAAGCAAGACTGAATCGAGATAGGTCTAACTTAAATAAGGTTAGGTTTGAGAAGATTGATCCATATTTTTATGGGCAAGGTAAAAACAACTTCATGTCAGGTTATGTTAGGTTAGGGTCATATCAAGTTCGTCAAGATGAGTTTGAGTTATATCATATCCAATATAGACCGAGTTGAGTTAGGCTCATATCGTGCTGAGTCAAGTCGAACCAACTCCATATGGACCAAGTCAGATTAGATTGAAATAGACCTAACTTAGGTTGAGCCAAGTTAGTTTATGTCAAGATTATGTTAAGTCAAGTTGGGCACAAGTCAAGTTGAATATGGTTAGGCTAGCATTGGCTAGGTTAAGTTAGATCCAAATTGGGTCAAATTGGTCGAGTTGAGACAAGCCTAGTCTAGGTCAAGCCCGTCAGGTTTGACCATGGCCAACTTGAGTTAAGCTGGACTCAAATCAAGCCAAGTCAAATTAGGCTAAGTCAAGGTAGACCAAGGTCAAGCCTAGTTGGTCCAAGCCTATGTCAAATTAAGTCAGATTGGGTACTGTTCAGGTTGGACCTCAACTAGGAAAGGTAAGGTTATGTGAGCTCAAGTTATGCAAGGTTAGGTTAGGATGAGCCCAAGTCTCAAAGTTGGGCTCAACTACATTAGGTTAGGTTTGACCCAAGTCAGGTTGAGGTGGATAAAGCTTGGGTCAAGTTGAAATGGACTTAATTATACACAAGTCATATTGACTCAAATCAAATTCAAGTTAATATGGATTGAGATAGGGCTATTCCATGTTAAGCTAGGTTGGGCCTATCTAAGATCATGATGAATCATATTAGGTTGATGATGAATATCACTTTAGAAGGACTTTCAGCATGGGCCAATGTCTAGGCCCATTTAGTTTTTATGCATTTAAATACTTAAATAAATGTATAGGTGTATTGTCTTGTAGTGTAATTAGTAAATTTGATGGGCTTGTATTTTGGTCCATTTTATTTTTCCTTGCATTTTTGGACCCTAAGCTTAGAAGGAAATCAGTTGTGTTTGGGCTTGCAAAGCCCAACTTGTATCCAACGTCTCCAAAGAATACAGCTAATGACTTTGCTGCAATGTGTCAACATATTGGACCTACAACCAGCAACCCAAAGAATTGAAGATTGGATTGAAAATACTAATTATGGATGAAATCTTCTTTTCTATTTCACTCTACAAACGGTTGCATATAGGTGTCCATGAGTGAATATGGGGTGAGGAAAATAAAGTCAAACTTTAGAGAGAGTTTGTCGTATGTTGTTATATGTGTTTTAAGTCACACAACTATCTTTTACCTAATTAAATTAAATATTAATATAACTAAAATTCATTTATCAATAAAAAATTAATATAATTAAAATCCAACTATAATACATCACAAAAATTTTCAATTAAAAATTAATATAATTATAATTTCTCAATTTTGCAACCACAATTTTGTATAGAACCAAAATATAATAACCTTTAGTATCTATTAATTATAACGTTAGTATTTATTACTTTTCGTATTTATTAATTATAATGTTATTCTTTATTGTTTATTATATAAAGAAATTTATATTAATGTTATTCGTGAAGACGGATAAGAATTTTTTTTCTTTTAATTTATTTTTCCTTTTTTATTTTATTTTAATTATTTTCATATTTTTATATGTTATTATATTAATTATTTTTATATTCTATAATTAATGTTATTCGTGAAGTCTAATAAAAAATTGCTTCTTTTTTATTTATTTTTCTTTTTTTATTTTATTTTAATTCTTTTCGTATTTCTATACTTATTAAACAAAAGCATATATAAATCATTTCAAAATTATATATTAATATTTCATGTTTTGAAACAAAATATTATATTTTAAAAGTAAAAGTACTAAAAAAATTAAATTAAATATTAAATTATGTAATTAAGTATTAACACGAGAGTTTAAATACTTTCTTTTTCACAAAAATCAGTGTTAAAATAAAATCACTAATTGTTCTACAAACTCAGAGGAAACTACAATTATAAAAGAAAAACCTAAAATTTATCATATCATGAAAAAAATAGGGTGGTAGATTCATTTCCTTTAAAGTTAACTTTATTAGAGACAATCCTTCCATATCTAATATTATTGAAATTTTTTATCTCATGTTGAATTTTATGATCTTCGTAATGTGTGCCTGAACTTTAAACATATATTGATTTTAAAAGTAAAATAAAATTTATTAAAACAAATATCATGATAATCTGATTTTTTTGTGTGATGTAACTAAATTTGTAAACAATTTTATCATACATAGCACACATTACTTCGATGTTTGACAATCCAATGCTTACTGATTTTAACATTGTATTGGGAGATTACAAAATCATCTCATGAAATTTATGTGACTTTCTCAAATCAAACCATGTGGGTGTAAATTTATGTTCTTTAAATTCTCATATTTTCTTTTCAACTCTTTGCCTCTCTTCCAAATTGAGAAAAACCAACACAACATCTTTGAGTGAAGTTAGGTTCATGAAAAATTGGGTAGGCAAAGTTGAGAGCAAGAAAAATCTACACTTTACAATAATTTACCATTAGACAATTAGTTCAACACAAAAAGCAACAAATTTCTTTGTTATTGCTTCTCGTAAAAAAACTAGTAGAAGTTTCGTTAAGCTGATCCACATTGTTGAACTTAATTTTTATAACAATTAACCTGATCCATCTTAAGTAGAAAAACTATTAAATTTATACTTTGAAGCATAGGAGTGAAAGTAAAAAAGTAAACAACTTGCTCTTTCTTGTCCCTAGTTTGGATAGATCATCCAGTTTATTAAAAGCAAATCTATTTCAACATAAATCAGAGTCTGATGCCAACAATTTTCCAACAATTCTCCAAAAGCAATGTCAAAGCTATTTAATTTATGTGCAAAATAATATATAGTATGCCAAACCTGTAGAATAAATTTCATGAAAAAACTACTAAGACAAATTATAAATAAATATGTTAGTGTTTTACCCAATGTATCAAAGCTGTTTAATTTATGTGCAAAGTATGTGTAGTATGCCAAATCTATAGAATAAATTTCATGAAAAACTATTAAGACAAATTATAAATAACTATGTTAGTGTTTTACCCAATGTATCACAAAAAAATATTAAAATAAAAAAATCCATTATAGAATGAAATGATTAGAAGTATGTGTATTGTGTATTGGTTCACAGCTTCTACCGGTACCTTAATACAACAGTATTTAACATGCCAACCGAAATAAACTAAAGAAAATGGGTGAAGGAGAATTTTGTTATTGAGTTATTTCTTCAAGGGAGTTTGAGAGCATAAAGAGAACAATAAATAAAGAAAAATAACCTAAAATGCACAAAATTAAGTATGAATATCTAAGGGAAAAAAATGATGCTAAGTTAATAATTATAAAAAAGGATGATGGGTTTTACCAAAATACAATTTTCCAAATATTTCATCTCCTAGTTCTCTGTCAGGATCAAAGAAGTTTGTAGTCTCTTAAAAGTGTTTACTTCCCTTCTCAAATTCTTCTAAAGAGGAACTATGTAAGATGATTTTATAATTAGATAGTACAAAAGATGTTACTGCATGGAGATAATTCTTTTTAATTAAACAACCATAACACAATAATCTGAATGAAAACAGTCAAATACAATTACAGACCAAAATTCTGATTATAATTTGTCTTTAGACAAACAACAACAACACAAATACCATAACATCAATCTTCCAAAATAATCTGAATGAAGACAAAATAGAAATGTTGATAATCCAAAAGTTTAGACAATTCATTTGCAATACACAACTCACTTTTGTTTTTTAATATTTTTTAGCAACATCTTCAATGATAACTCATCGTTGTATGACTCTAACATAGTTTCATAATCTCTTTTAAGAGAAGTGGTTGACAAATCAGTGTGTAAAACTCTCCAAATTATTGATTGTATAGTAAACTTGCTCAACAAATTCTGATAAATAAATACACATATTTAGAATATAGACAATGATAAGTGCATTAATTTCTTAATGGGTAAAAGCTTATAAAAATAACCTACCAAATATAAAAATAACAAAATATTACATGAAATCATGGAAAAAACATAAAAGGAAAACCATAAAAAGAAAGTGCGCAAGCAAAGTTTAAAAGTTAAATAATTACAAAACACAAAAGGCTAATATCACGTTACAAAAGGATTCAAATAAACAACACTTGAGTATAGGCTATATATTTGATTTGTTGTTGACAATGTTTATAATCATGTCAAAACTTAATCAATCAACCAACATTTTTTTTTTTAAATAAACAACAATTGGTGAGCAAAATTAACACAACAAAGTATGACAGAAGATTGGAATCTATAAATACAAATGTTAATAATGAGTAAACAACAAAGCGTGAAAAGATGTAATTACATGAAAGTATGACAGATAGAACAAAATATTTCAACACAAAATCACCACCAATGCAGGTTAAAAACAAAAGAGATGAAAGAAATGAAAAACTTCAATACAAAAACTAGAATTTTTAAAAATTTATCTACCATGACCATAAGATCCAAAGAATCCAAAATTTAAAAATAGTAGATAAAATGTGTCACATAACTAATACCTTTAGGTAATCCAAAGGTTGAATGCATGTATTCCAATGCCAAGAGTAGTAGCGTAGACCACCAGTAGAGTTTCTTAGCAAGGACAAAGACTATATGCTAACATACACATATAGTTTATAACATTAACAATGATTCACTACACAAATATACATAATCGTATTAGTACCATTCTCTTTCCTTCATTGCACCATGTTGGTCCACAAGTGTTCTACTTTCTCAATATCAAATTCATTGCTTCTAAGAATCTACGACAACATCACAAAACTAAACTTCAGATCCATGGTTTACAAACAAATGTGAATAAAGAAAATCAATACAATTTACAAAACATAGTATTAGCCATCTCTTATTATAAATTTAGCATGTATTTTTAGTTTATATTGCTAGTGAGAATAAATTCCATCTCAATGACTAATTTCAAACAACATTTTTTTACTTTTTCATCTCGAGTCGTCCATTTACCATGAAATTCCTTTTCACCAGTTAAGACCATTGATTCTTTAAAAAGAGCCTCCTTTTCCTCAATTAAGAATATTGAACATCAGTTGCTAGTCATCAACCATGGAAACATACATATAGTGAGGTAGATCGAAAGAAAAAAATTAATTAAAAATAAATAAATGTAAAATATATAACTACAAAAATCAACGGTGAAAAGAAGATGACAAAACCTTCGGAAGCGCATTAAAGAGTCCCTTTTTCATCAATTTAATACCATCGGTTTCTATTCATAAACCATGGAAACAAAATATAGTGAGCCAGATCGAAAGAAAAAACAAAAAACATAGAAGAAGAGCAAGATCGAAAACCATAAATCCATAAAATGTAGGTCATATCAAAATTAAAAAAATATATAGAAAAAAATGAGATCTAAAGAGAAAAAGATTGAAATAAACTTTGAAACCCATAAATACAAACCAAAATTAAACTTTGAAACCTCGAGATACAAACAAAAATCAGTGTTGGAGAGAACAAACCTTCCAAACCTTCAAAGGAGTGGTAAAGAGTCTCCTTTTACATAAAAAAGAAACTTAAAATAAGGGTTGAAGAGAACAAAATCGAACAAAAAAATTTGAAACCCAGATCTAGAAATCAAAATGAGCGAAGAAAGAAAAATAGGGATTTGCTCGTAGAGGAAGAGTGAGGCGGCAACAGGGGATGAGAGAAAAGTTGGGAGTGAAAAAATTAGGGTTTGAGATGACAGAGGATGAGAGAAAAGTTGAGAGGGAAAAAATTTAGGGTTTGAGCCGTAGAAGGTGAGAGAAAAGTTGAGAGTGAAAAAATTAGAATTTTAGCACATGAGATGAATCTTTCTTTTTGAATTTAAAGCAAAAAGAGGAGATCACGGGTGTAAAGCCACACTTTGCCACTTGTAAAAAAATGGTGTTTAAACTTTCCACTTTTAATTAATTTTGTGCGTTCTTCTTTATGTTATCTTCAATTGTATTATGTATAAATATATATATATATATATATATATATATATATATATATATATATATATATATATATATATATATATATATATATATATGGACTTGAAAGAAGTGTTATAACAAAATCGGGAGTGGTTGTCAACAATTTTTGAGTCCATTGTGCCATGGTTAGAGGGGGAGATACCGGAAAGAGATAGGTATGGTGAGATGCTATGGTTACGTGTTGGAACATGGAATGCTTGGAGAAAGGTAGTTCAGCGGGTTGGAACTCTAATAAAAGTTGTAGAGAATCGAATAAGTATGAACTCTTGTACCATTAATATATTTGTTGATTGTTGATAAAAAGAAAAAACATGAAAAGGGATTTTAAAACTGAACATATCTCTACATGAATAACATTCTTCACTTAAACAAATTTATATTTGTAAAACTCACATGATAGATGACCGAATAAAATTCTCTAAACATTATTATTATTTGTATTTATTGCAAACAAAGTCTATTGTTTAAGTACATTCAGTTCAAACTTTTAGCATTGCACGTCTTTTTCTCTCCTTCACTACGAATGATGGGAAAGGGAGAAAATGTGAGAGTACGAATTATGGGAAAGGGGGAAATGTGAGAGGAAGCGTAGATTTTATACCCAAAACAATAGTATCCCAGAAATTGGAATAATGTTAAGAAAAATAATTTGAAGGGTTGGAAATGACATTATTATCTCTTTTTTAATAAGACAAAATAGTTTTAAATTCTGAAAGTTTAATACCAAATTAGTTTATCTAGTGAATAGTTATGCACAATGGAATTTTCAACACCTCTCACTTTTCATACATTCATATTTGAATAGAAGATAAGCTCTTTTTTTTTTTTTCCTTTTATAATGAAGTGATGCATAAGAAAACAATGATGATATAATATTGCTTGAGAACGATGTAATCAATTATGTTTCGGTATATGATTTTACATATCATTGTACAAAAGATTAAGCATACAAAGGCAATCGTAGAAAAAATAATTTTACAAAAATAAATTTATTTTAAATGAAACTTTGCTAAAATATTTGGAAATCTCTTAAAAGTGTTCTATATGGGAAGAATTATTTACAACCCAAAAATATTACAAGCACGCTCACAGTTTTGTCTCAACTTAGATGCTTGAATCAATATTTCATAATTCACAGCACGTCCCTTCAGTCATCCAGCCAACATTCCAAGTTACATTTACTTGACAGGACAATCAAGCAAAGCCTCTAGAACTACAATATCATATAGAGCAAATTACAAAGGAGGATGAACATGTTGCAGGCCTTTACACAATTTTCAAGAACAGCACACTGGGTTGCTTCTTTATCTTACAATCAACCCATCATAACCTCTCAGAAAACACCAATTTTCTAGTCGGCCAATAACCCTGCCACTCCTCTATCTGCAAGTATGAACATATTAGAAGTGTGAACTTCTAAAGAAAGTTTCATGATATCACTCCCATTGAGCTAAGACTAGTCTGGATCAAGGCAAGTGCATCACTGTATATAGCCACAACATTTGCAAAGACTGCAAGCACTATCATAAGGACAGATAGAATCTTGTCCCTTCTAGTGGCAATGTTGTACCGATCCCTGTAGTAATAAAACAAACTTTTAATGATAACGTTGAGTTAATTAACAAGTAGAAAGAGCACAGAGAGCAACAAGTTTTCCATGGATCAAGAAGTTAATAAAACATTTTTCTCTTCCCCTTATCTAAACACAACTTAAAATACCACATTTTGAAAACTACATGCATTACTGAACTGAAAAAATCCAGCACCGAACTTACTTAAGGACGATAGAAGCTGGAAATATGAATGCTAAACATGCTGCAGCCGTTGCTCCAGTGAACTGGAAAATATCCCAAATGCTGGGTATGAAATTCGCTCCCCAAAAGGAAAAAGCTACAAGTGCCACAGTAATTATTGCAAATCTGACGTTATCTAGAACCAAAGGCCTAGATGATGGAAATAGGAGACCATCAAGGTTGATCCGCACTGCATAGAAGACAACTGGAAATACAAGCACAAGATGTGCAGCATAGGTTGCACGAACAGCATCATTGAGCACAGCACCAAAAGGAATCCCAAGATCAGTGTCAAAATTTGCAAGCACATCATCAAGAGTTGCTTCACCAAATAGGAGGAACCCAAAGAAACTTGTCAATAAGTACACTGAAGCACATAGAGCAAGGGAAGCACGCACCACCCCACGAATCTGTGATGAGTCTTCGAGTTCATTGTCTATGGGGTGTACTGCAAAAGAAGAGTGCACACAATACAAACATCAAACTATATATCCATGAAGCAAACAGGTAACCCTCATTGAAGTTTTCTTCTCAAATTAGTTGGACAAGGATTGGGGTGAGGCTTATGAAGGAACTGTAAGAATGACCTCACAAGCCACATTTTTTTTCACATAAATTATTGACAAACTTATATCTACATATGTCTGTTTTCAATAAAAAACATTAAAACAAGGGTAAAGGGCTCCAAAAAAAGGTCTGAGAAAGTTTCATACCATTGAAGTGGCATAGATAGGCTGTGACAACCACAGGAGTTACTGTGAACAGTTCAAAAACTGAGGATACATCAGTAATGATAGGGAATAATCTAGGCATCCCGATGCCTCCAATTGCAATCTTGAAAATTGAAATTCCCACAGCAATGACGAGAAAGACAACTGCTAAACCAAATGATAATGCAGAAGTGTATCTCAATGAATCTGCAAAAAACACAGCATGACCAAAAAATCTTCATGGGTTTGTTATAGAAATGAGCTTAATCCAAAGTATAATCATGACAATGCGTCTCCCAAATTCCCATCACATAACTTGAACAAAAAAGAATTGCTCAAAGTATTTAAGACATTAGTTCATGTCTAGTATGTCATGTCACTCAGGTGTCATACTCACAATAGGACATTTATGGCAACAAAACAACAAAAGGTTTTTATAAAGTTTCAGTTACTCATTTGCTCAATTTCTGCAATAAACATATTTCAAACAATAAAAAGAAACTGAGAAATATAGAAAGTAAAGCAATTAATTAACATTAAGCAAATAGGTAGTCCCATTAAATGTCAAGCCTTAATGCTAATTCATCTTGGCTTGTCAACACTTCAAATAAATACTTGAGTAATTTGAGATGAAAACTGACATTTTAACAACACCTAAGCATTGTCACAGCCACAACAATTGGTGGTCAATCCCAAAATTATGATAATATTATATTTTCAATTTTCATTTTAATACAAGAAAGAAGGACACTCACCAATGCGCTTGAAGCAGGACAAAGGTGAAAACACAGCAAGTGTTATAACAAGAAGAACAAATGTACGTCCTGTCCACCAGTGAACTCCAAACCATCCTTCAAGTAAACCAGAATGATGAATTCCACCAGAAGATGTTCCAGAAATCACATCACCTTCAATTTAAACAACAGAAAGCTGAATCACAAACCAAAACTTCTCATCTAAACCGATTGAAGTGTTCAAGTTCAACTAAAACCTTAACCTAAGAACTAGATAACAAGTCCACCAAAATAAAATTTGAGTTTGATTTCATACAAGATAAGGGCAAAATTTTGCGTACAGCCAACTAATTAGAAATCAAACTAAACATGACTTTTACCACATAAGACAATTAATGATCAGATGACAACACTGCATAAAAAAACAAATATTTACCCTATCAGAGCATTCCAATTAAGTTCATAGAATCTAAGGTTTTAATCTTAATATAGTCGTTACCGATAATAATCATGTAAATGATCAGCATTCCAATGTTGTTGACTATGACACATATCTGCACCAGGGCTTTTCCAAATTTGCCAAAGGTATCCCCAACTAGAGTGGCATAAGAAGAAAGATTCCCTGCCCGGGAAATCCTCATCATGAACCCAATTGACTTCTCTGTCAAAAAAGCAATCAAGATGATAGAAAGAAGACCAGGTATCATCCCCAATTTTTTAACACATGCGGGCAACCCCATGATCCCAGCACCAATAATTGTGGTGGACAAGTTGAAAACTGCCCCAGAAAATGAAGCACCGTTGAAATCATCAAACCCTGAAGAACCAGCCTCAAGAGTTTTAGGTATCAAAGGTGACTTCTCATCAACCACTGCTTTGTTCTTCCTTGATTTTGTCTTCTTTACCCTGGGTTCTAGGTTCACAATAGTCATTTTCAGCTTTCAAGTTTTCTCTTTTCCTTGAAATTTAATACCAGCTCAAATAATCTGTCAGAAACCGAATACACTCATTTTTCAAGTTGAAGCAAAGATTCAAACTTTGAAGCAATTAATTCAGAAAAGTTTGAGAGCTCCGTTAAACAAACCTGAAATTAAAAATTCAAGGCACCCCAGAATCCAGAAAGAAGAAAACAACACTCCAGAAGAACCCAAATCACCAAATTGCTCAGAAAGAACTCAGAACTCAAATCCTCTAACAAATCACTCCAGAAGTCAGAGAGATTTTGGGCTTGTTGGAAATATGGAACCAAAGAAGAAAACAAAAACAAGGGGAGAAAGATTAGATTACAGGGGAAGTGAATGATAAGGGCTGAATAATGATTATTTATAGAATTTGAGTAATATCCCAAAGTAAAGATAAAATAGAATAAAAAAAAACAACGTACAATAGTAGTTGACCAAACTATTGTACGTAATTCACATTACGATTAAGGTAGGGCTCTCTCCCTATTGGTTTGAATTTCAAAGACATGCAAACCTTTTACTTTTAATAGATAGTGATGATTTTTGTTTCTCTATCTATATATGTAAAGTGTTAATAATTATTTTGATGTGTATGACTCATTTTGCTTATTTAAATGAGTTTGATATTTTAATGTTTAAGGAAATTTTGAATGTGTGTGAAGTTTATTTAAGGTTTAGGATAAAAGGAAAATCAATCATGCATCCTTTAATTTTTACTGAATGCATGATGTAATTTATTTGCAAGATTTAACTGTCCTAATTTTAATGAAAGAAGTGTTACATATTTTTATATATTGAAATCATATTTTACTTTAATTTTTTAATAAATATAATAGTTACAAAAAATATTACGAATATATAACACTAGGACACTAATGAAAACGTATTCAATTATCAATGTTGTTACTAATGAATTGTCCTTATAACCAGAAGGAATTGCTAAACAAACAAAACGTACGTCACCATAATCTTTTGACTTTAACTTATACTGGAACCTTAATGTCATTTTCTTACGGTAATAAAACCTCCCAAACGAGATTCATAGTGATATTTTTCTGAGATATGATGAAAACCCTTTGCAATCTTGTGGTTGATTGGGATAATGGCGTTTGTAACATTCTCATGAATTGCATCAAAAGTATACTGCAAAAGGGTATCAAAATAAGCATCCTATTTTGAATTCAAAAGCTTTGAAATTAAGGATTTTTGTTCAATGTACTTTAAATTTTTTTTTTTCTAAATTCATATTATATATATATATATATATATATATTAAAATAATATATTATTTTTACTATTTAATGAATTCAATTATTTGACATTTATTTCTCTCTTTACAAAATCTTTATTTATGTTAATTTAAATTTCTTTAAAGTATATGTACGAAAGTTGAAACGTATTCTTTATAGAATGTACTTAAAGCATTAACTACATTTTGTAATGTATCACATTATTATTCAAAGAATTTGATAATTAATAATACAAATGCCTTGAATCTATTACATATTAAAAAAAAATACCATTAAAATTACTATATTATCCATTTTCTTTTATTGACACATGTTATAAAATTTAATTTTTTCGTCATTTTAAAACTCTGGTACAAAAGAACCTAAATTCAAATCCTAAAAAATCATTTTATTTTTAATTTTTTATTTATTTATAATTTCAATTATAATATTAATTATAAATAATATTATTATTTATAATACTTTTATAAATATTAATATTAAACATTTTATAAATATTATTTGTAGTAACAATAATAAAATTATAACCACCGTTAGTATTGTAATGATAATTATTATTATTATTATTGTTATATGTTATTATTATATATTACTAATATTATTAGTAATAAAGTGAGTACCGTTATTATTAATATTAATATATAATATATTATATTTTTTATTATATATTATTGATATGAGAAAAGAAGTATTAGAAATATTATTATTATTAATAAAAGTAATTATTATTATTATTATCATTAATAAGAATTATAATTATTATATTATTATTATAGCTATCCTATTTAATTTAAAAATTGATATTTCAAAAATATTATATTATTATTTATTGACATATGTCATAAAATTTAATTTTTTCATCATTTTAAAACTCTGTTACAAAAAGATGAGGATTCAAATCTTACCAAAGTCATTTTATTTTAATTTTTTCATTTATTTATAATTTCAATTATAATATTAATTATAAATAATATTATTATTTGTAATATTTTTATAAGTATTAGTATTAAAAATTTTATAAATATTATTTGTAGTGAGAATAATAAAATTATAACCATAGTTAGTATTGTAATGATAATAATAATAATAATTATTGTTATATGTTATTATTATATATCATTAATATTATTAGGAATAAAGTTAGTACCGTTATTATTAATATTAATATGTAATATATTATATCTTTTATTATATATTATTGATATGAGTAAAGAAGTATTAGAAATATTATTATTATTATTAATAAAAATAATTATTACTAGTTAATAAGAACTATAATTATTATATTCTTATTATTATAGTTATCCTATCTAATTTAAAAAATTGACATTTCAAAAATACTATATTATTAACCCCATAATTATTATTAATATTATTTTTATTATCTATAATTATTATTATTATTATTATTATTATAAATATAATTGTTATTATTATTATTATTATTATATATTATAACTATTTTATTTTAATATTATTATTATTATTATTATTATCAATTATCAATATTATTAATAATAATAGTTATTATTATTATCATTAATAAGAATTATAACAAATAACTGTAATTATTGTATTATTATTATAATTATTATCATATTTAACTTAAAAAATGACATTTCAAAAATATTATATTATTAACCACCATAATAATTATTATTATTATATTATTAACCACCATAATAATAAAAATAAAAATTGACATTTCAAAAATATTATATTATACTATTTTTGTTGTTCGTAATTGTTATTATTATTATTATAAATATAATTATTTTTATTATCATAAGAACTATAATTATTATAATATTTACTATTACTGTTGTTTTTATTATTATGGTTAGATACATATTTTATTTTTACTTATTAAGTAAGAATCATGTTTCAATTACTTGTCATTTTTATTTGTTTTGTTGTTCGTTTATCTTTACATCTAAACAATTATTTCAATTCAAAAAAAATAGTTACAAAAATTAGTAAAATAATAAAACTAAAAAATATTTTTTTATTATAAATAATTATTTCAATTTAAAATATAATAATTAATAGGGTAAAATTGAAAAAACAAAAGAGGATACCAAAAATGTTTATCTCTTTATATATGTAGTTGTATTATTATTATTATTATTATTATTATTATTATTATTACTACTACTACTACTACTTGCTTACACACAGGCGTTATCGCGTCTGTGTATACGCATTTTTTATTTTTTAAATATGAATGATAGTATCTTAGCATATGATAATAGTGTAATGTTATTAAGTTAATATATAAAATAAATTTATATTTATTAAAAATGAAGTAAAATGTTAAAAATAAATTGAAATGAATAGAAAATTAATTGGTGATGAATAAAGAAAAAGAAAAAAGATAAACAATTTTATAGAAAATAGATAAAAATAACCATTAATTTTAAAATTTAATAAATAATTATATTGTAAAGGGTAGAATTGATATTATGAGATGTGGACATGTATTGTTATAGATTATTATTATTATTATTATTATTATTATTATTATTATTATCACTACGCGATATTATTATAGTGATATTATCATTATTACAGTATTATTATTGTTAGACACACATTTTACTTTTATTTATTACGAGATCACATCTTAATTACTTGCACTTTTTATTTGTTTTATTGTTCATTTTATCTCTATATTAGTAAAATGATAAAACTGACAACTAATTTTTTATTATGAATAATTATTTAAATTTAATAAATTATAATTAACAGGATAAAATTGTAAAATAAAAAAAAGAACACAAAAAAGTGTATCTTTTTATATATTTAGTTATTGTATTGTTATTATTAACATTACGAGATATTAATATAATGGTATTATTATTATTATTATTATTATTATCATTATTATTATTATTATTATAGTTAGACACACATCTTAATTTTATTTACTACAAGATCATATTTCAATTAGTTGCATTTTTATTTGTTTTGTTGCTGATATATATCTTTATATATAATTATAGATTATAATTATCGTTAAAATTAACCTTAGTATTAACATTGATATTAATATTTATAGCATAAACATTATTATTATTATCATTAGTTTGTATTATTGGTATCACTATTATTTTTATTATTATTATTACTATTCATAGTGGTGTTATTAATATAAGCTTTTTTTTAATTATAAAAATGTTGTTTACTAAATACTTTTGCTAAATAGATTTTTAATCTTTTAAAATTTATAAAACGTATATTAATATTATTATTATTATTTTTAATGTTTAAATAAATATAATAACAAATTATATTATTATTCTACAAAGATTTGAAATAAAACAAAAAACAAAACAAAAAGTGCGTACACGTTGGAGTCTAGGGATGGCAACAAGACGGGACATAAACGGTTTCGTTATCTCATACCCATTCCCATTAAAAAAATTCATCATCATCCCCATGCCCGACCCAACAGGTATCAAACTTTTGTCTCATCCCCACAGGGTAATGGGTATATGTTAGAATTAATTGACGAATTAATTCTATTAGTGACAAATTTGAAATATTATGATGGGCCCAATTGTGATTTAATAAAATTTAAAGACTTATTGGTTATTATTATGTGAAGTGATAATAAAATAAAATAAAATAAAGATAAGATAAAATAAAATAAAATAAAAACCAACTTGATGGACGTTGGTTTATAAAGGGATTGGGGTTCTGTCTCTGGCCATAAGATTCTTTTAACAGTAAATTAGAAAGTTTTTGCATTGTCTGCACCATATGATTTGCATCGTGCGATTATTTCATTTCAATTCCAATTGAAATCGAATTAGTGGATTTTGTTAAATTATGTTAATTTATTTATTAAGATTAAAGTGTAATGTTTTTATTGGTTTACGTTGCCAATAAAATTAATATTAAATATTTAGATAAATAATTAATAATTTTATTTTAATTTGCAATAATATTTATGTTTGTTATTGTTAAATTAAAATTAATGAGATGCTATATAAAGTTTATAGTAATTAAATGTGTATTTTTTCTTTTTATTTAAAATCAATTATGATAAATTTTGTTAGTCACCAAAGTGGCCAAAATTGTAAAGTTTTGTTATTTCAAATTATTAATGTTTTTATTCCAATTAGCAATAGTATGGATGCTAAATTATAAATAATTAATTTATGCGTTAATTGAAATTCATTACTTATAAGGCATTTAAGGATCGCTCAAAGGTTGATTAATTATTCTCATAATGAACATGATTGTAGATAATTTTGTATGCGTTACTAGTTTTATTTATATACCCAAAGGTAGTAGGTGATTCTAGTTTATGCATATTTTAATTATCAATAATGTTATAATATGATTAACATCATTATGCTTATGTTTGTGTATTATTGGATCTCCCAAAGGAGAACATTAGTATGCATAGAATGATTGTTTATATCTGAATCTTTTTTTACGTTTAGTTTTATGACTCAAACCATTAATGTTAGGCATGTGTTAATTGCAGTCTTTGTTCCGGTATCTTTACACTCGCATGCTTCGTCTGTTCTAGTTTTTAATGGGTTGAATTTCCCTGATTGGAGTGAGCAAGTCCAATTTCAATTAGGTGTGTTGGATCTTGATCTAGCTTTTCAAGTTGAAAAGTCGGCTTCTATCACGGATGCCAGTGGCAACGAAGAAAAAGTCCATTACAAAGCTTGGGCAAGATCAAACAGACTTAACTTAATGTTTATGAGAATGAGCATATCAAGCAATATAAAGTCAGCTCTTCCCAAAACTGAAGACGCAAAAGAATTTATGAAATTTGTGGAATAGCGCTCCCAAACTGTTGATAAGTCTCTCGCTGGGGCACTGATGAGTACGTTGACTACCATGAAGTTTGACGATTCACGTACCATGCATGAGCATGTGATCGAGATGACAAATATCGCAACAAGACTTAAGACTCTAGGAATGGCAATGGATGAAGGTTTTCTCGTGCAGTTCATTCTGAACTCATTACCGTTTGAGTATGGTCCGTTCCAGATGAACTACAACACCATGAAAGACAAGTGGAATGTGCATGAATTGCATGGTATGCTAGTTCAGGAGGAGACCCGACTGAAGAACTTAGGAAGCCACTATATTCAGTATGTGAAGAATTAAGGAGCTGTTGGAAAGAAAGTTGCTAAGAAACATGGAAAGGGTAAAGGACCACTGAAGATTGACGAGTCCTCAACCAAAATTCAGAAGAAAAATGACAAATGTCATTTCTGCGGGAAGTCTGGACATTTCTAAAAGGACTGCATAAAGCGTAGAGCTTGGTTTGAAAAGAAAGGTGAGCATAACGCTTACATATGTTTTGAATTAAACTTAACTGAATTTTCCCATAATACGTGGTGGATTGATTCTGGATGTACGACTCATGTTTCTAATGTGATGCAAGGATTTCTTACAACCCAAACTATAAACCCAAATGAGAAGTTTGTCTTTATGGGCAATAAAGAGAAATTTCTAGTGGAAGCGGTCGGGACTTATCGTCTAATCCTCGACACTGGATATCACTTAGACCTTATGGATACGTTTTATGTACCTAGTATCACTAAGAATTTAATTTCTTTGTCTAAGCTTGATATTACTGGATATTCTTTTAAGTTTGGGAATGGTTGTTTTAGTTTGTTTAAGCGTACTTTTATGATTGGATCTGGTACATTTTGTGATGGTTTATATAAATTGAATTTGGATAATTTATATGTTGAAACTCTTATGACTTTGCATCACAATGTTGGCACTAAACGTAGTTTAGTGGATGAACGATTTGCTTACTTGTGGCATAAACGTTTGGGACATATTTCCAAAGAAAGAATGCAAAGATTAGTAAAGAATGAAATCCTTCTGGATTTAGATTTTACTGATCTGAATGTGTGTGTGGATTGTATTAAAGGCAAACAAACTAAACACACAAAGAAAGGAGCCACGAGAAGCACTCAGCTTCTTGAAATCATACACACTGATATATATGGTCTGTTTGATGTAAATTCTTTCAATAAAGAGAAGTACTTCATCACCTTTATTGATGATTTTTCGCGTTATGGACATGTTTATCTACTACATGAGAAATTTGAGTTAGTAAATGCCTTGGAAGTTTATATAAATGAAGTGGAAAGGCAATTAGACAAAAAGGTGAAAATCGTAAGGTCTGATAGAGGTGGTGAGTATTATGGAAGATATGATGAAAGTGGACAACACCCTGGTCCATTCGCTAAGTTCCTTGAGAAACGTGGTATATGTGCTCAATACACAATGCCAGGCACACCACAACAAAATGGTGTATCAGAAAGGCGTAATCGAACCTTAATGGATATGGTTAGGATTGTATGTTAAGTAATTCATTTACCTGTATCATTGTAGATGTATGCTTTAAAGACTGCCATGTATTTTTTGAACAGGGTTCCTAGTAAAGCTGTTCAAAAGACTCCTTTTGAGTTGTGGACGAGTAGGAAACCCAGTTTGAGACACCTACATGTTTGGGTTGTCAGACAGAAGTAATAATATACAATTCGCAAGAAAAGAAACTGGATGAAAGAACAATTAGTGAATTTTTCATTGGTTATCCAGAAAAATCAAAAGGGTATATGTTTTACTATCCTACCCATAGTACAAGAATCGTTGAAACTGGAAATGCTCGGTTTATTGAGAATGGTGAAACCAATGGGAGTGAAGCTTCACGAAATGTGGAGATTAAGGAAGTTAGAGTACAAGTTCCTATACCTAGTACTTCTTTATCAAGAGTTGTTGTTTCACATGTTGTAGAAACTCACAACAATAAAGAAGACCAACAAATTAATGATCCCGAGGTTAACAATGAACCAATAGTAGAACAACCACAAGAAATAGTATTAAGAAGATCTCACAGAGATAGAAAGTCTGCTATTTCGAATGACTATGTGGTTTATCTACAAGAGTCAGAAAATGACTTAAGTATTGATAATGATCCAA
>Ga0209589_1000282_pt1 | contig 64886 bp, 52 predicted proteins | sample CowpeawhiteBW_FD_187525 | JGI IMG/M metagenome (GOLD analysis project Ga0209589, IMG submission 187525) | Root nodule microbial communities of legume samples collected from California USA - Cow pea white BW (SPAdes) (version 2) | ecosystem: Host-associated > Plants > Roots > Nodule | place: USA... | reverse complement strand
GTATCCCTTGAGTTGTGGCTCGGGATAGGGGTTAAGCACGTGGTATTCCTTGAGTTGTGGCTCGGAATAGCATCTCTTGAGTTGTGGCTCGGGATGGCTGATGAACACGAGGAACCCTTGAGTTGTGGCTCGGGTTGGCGAGTGTTGCCGGTGTGAGTGTGCTGGTTGTGACCAGTACGGATGGGTCCAGATAGATTGCCCTCCTCAGTTGTTGGCTGACGAGTTTGGTAGTCTTGGGACGATACGAACTATGTTCGTATATGGGAACTCTACCTGGCGTTACGGTGTACGATCCGTAGCATTGTTTCCTGCACGTGCTCTATCGGTTGTGGCCAATAGGTATGACAACAAGTCACCTTGAAGTAACCATTAGACGATGTAGAACACGAATAATCTGATTGGGGGTCAGCTGGTAGGAATTAAAGTAGAGAACAATGTGGGATATTAAGTTATGTACAGTGATATGTGTGTATGTAAATATGTATGTCTGTAACATTCTATATATGATTTATCTGTTAAGCTCACCCTATCTTCGTGTGTTTGGCGATGATCGTGTACGCGATACATGGGAGCAGATGTTGTTGATGCAGGTGGCTCAGGTGAAGCTTAGTCGTGGAGAGGGGTTCGACTTGGGGAATTCTTATGTTTTCTCTATTGCCTTTGGAAACAGTTGTAAACCCTGATGGCTGATTTTATAACATTGTTCCTTTAGTTTTTGGAACGGATGGTTATGAACTTTATTTGCTCATTTAATAAATTTTAAATTTTCTCACGTTTTGGGAAAATGAGGTATTAATAAATGCGTTGTTATTTAATTATTTCTTTTATTTTACTTATAAATCTGTAGTATCCTGTCGGGATGTTACACAAAACATATCTATAAGATAGCATAAGTTGTGTTAACCTATAAGTAAATGTTTAATTAGTCGGATGATACCCACTTTCATTTGGATATATTAGTTTGGTACCCGCTTTTAAAAAAAATGTCAATTAAGTTCCAAATTTTGAAAAGATGCCTTAATTAGGTCCTTTTCAGCAAAAAAAATATTAACACGGTTAACAATGTTGATAATTAAAATAACTTACAAAATTAAGTATTGATATTTATATTAAAATTTAGTGGTAAAAGTCATGAATTAAGTTAACAACTTTAATAATTTTTGTCCAGAAAGGACCCTATTGAGACACTTTTTCAAAAGTTGGGATTCGATTGACACATTTTTAAAAACGGATACCAAACTGACACATATGAACGAAAGTGGGTATAATCCAACTAATAAAACCATAAATAAATAACTTCCAAAATTGCTAAATGCCCATTTTTATTTATTTTTTTATATGATTTCATTCCATCTTTCAATTAAAGATCTTTAAACATCTTTAAACAAAATTTTCTTATATTATTTTAAGAGAGAAACATACAAGAGAAAAAAAAAATCTCTTTAAATTAAAATTATTTTATGTATAAATTAATTTATAAAGTTCATGAAAAATTATATTTTTTTCATATTTTTTCTTCTAATTCTTTCTAGCATGCACTCAATTAGTTTCTTTTAATAATTTAAAATGTCCTTCATTGCCGTAAATATCCATCATATATTAAACACGATTCTCGCAGTGTCTGTGACATTCATATCATTATATATGAAGCAAATGCATTCTCCAATGTAGTTAGTTCCAAAAGAAAAAAAAAAAAAACTTTTGTCAAATTATGGCCTTTACTATAACAAGGTAATTTTTCTCGAGTCTTCTATATATAAATGATAATCGACATATTCTTGGCCAAAACTTTACACTACTAGGTTTATTTAATATTATTATGTGTTATTTAATTGTTACGTGTTTTACTAATTAAATTAATTCCTTGACTTATTTAATTCTAGGTCTGATTTTTAAAATAATTGGTTGTTATGAAGTTAAGATTAGATTTTCTCGTGAATGATCTATACCTTAAATACAAAACTTTAATATGAATCACTTAGATTTAACTTTAGTTCTAATTAGAAAGCAACACTGATTTTCTTTTAAATGATTGTATATGTCTAATAAATTTTCTCTATTGACTCCGTATCGTGTTAATGCTATACTCTAAAAAGAAATACATAAACCAATAAAAAGACTCTATTTTTGCATATTTTTTATAATTCTTTCCAACAGAAAGACAAACAGGAAGTAAAGGAGAAATAAAAAAGAAAACCAAATATATTGGATAAATATATATAGTAACAACAATGAAGCGTAAAATAAATAAATCCAAAGAATAATAGACAAATGATATTATTTGACACTAATTACAAAACAAAAAACTCATAATCATGTGTGTAACTTATATTAATTTTATCTTTATCTTTATTATCTGGCATAATATAGCGTTGTTACGTTACTTAACAACACAATTATCATTATTAATTATTATTGATGCATGAATTTAGAATATGTTACGTCAGAAGGTTCAATAATGGAGACAGAGAAAGGAAATTGGTAGCTATCAGATTGAAAACTGGAAACCGTGGCCCTAAAGTTTGGAATTACGAACATCAGACAGAGCTGAAATGACATGTCATGCAATTTAGGTCTAGCAGGATACATAATACAGTATAACACTATTCATGAACATTCTTCACAACATATCACAATAATCTTATAATCATGCAATGCGTATAATTAAGAAGCATCCATGGTTTTGAACTCTTCTTTGGAGAGTGCAATAAACACATGGAAATGCAATCATTAGTTATGTGAGAATTGATTTAGGTTACCTATCAGTTGGAACAAGCAATATGTGGCTGTCCACATTCACCACACAGAAACCATTATTTGTCATATAATAATCAATGTCTCTCAATCACATCTTCCTATTTGCTTTCTTGTTTTGCAAATTAGAATCTTGATGTCTTCAAACTCAATTTTCAATCATTAGCATCACTGGATAATTATGATGTAGTGGTTTTCTAAAATACGTGTATATGTGTGGGTGAACTTCTCATAAAATCCACAGAATCTGTGGTCTCCGTACTTCTCATTAGGAGTCTCTTCATTGTTTTTCTATGTATAATCATATTGCATATAGATTAGGGTTTATTAGTAGTATTGAAATTTTTGTTACTTTTAATAAAAAGGATGTCTTCATACATCTTTTTTAATTGACAATATATCATATTTCCATTGGTTACTTTATGTCATTCTTTTAATTAAAGAAACAAACATGGGAAAATTAAAATTTTATTTTTAATTTATGCCTGTTAAGTAATGAATACAAGATAAGAGAAAATAGGTTATTCGTGGAAGGTGTATAACAAATTTTATATGATCATTCCTTCACAAATCATGTATTAGATATGCTTATTTACTTTGATGAACCATCTATTAAAAGTTATATCAATAATAATTTTTTATTAGTTGATAATATGTATTTTACACTAATAGTACATAGCTAATATTAAACTCTAGATTTCAATATTACATCAGTTGTTTAAAGTTTGAATTTTAATGTGGGAACAAGGATTTTCACATTGGGTTGTTTTTACTTTTCAAATTCATTTTAGATGTGAAATCAGCTGGTATGTATTTTTGTTATATCTAATTTTGAAATGGATGAAAAAAGTCAAATTTTTATAATGTTCATATAAAGAAAAATGACTTCTATGACAATTAATTAATATAGATCGTCTTCTTTTACATTAATTTTGACAATTAATTAAAAAAACTAGCAATACAAATAGATAGAGGAAAACACGGTTCACTATTTCATAAAATTTACATCTCATTTATATATCAAAATATATAGTTCCTCTATTATAAAGACTAAAAGTAAAATAATTTGGTTATACATATTGTACACATTATTGTTAACTAGCTTAAAGAATAGGTTCGCAACAACAGAGATCATGGCCCTTCATTTTTTATATCGCATATTAATTTGATTACTCGTTATATATATTATTTGCTACACTATTAAAATTAAACTATTCTTTTAAGTTAGTTTGACTTTCTTTTCTTTTATTGTTTCACAACTTTATTATCATAAACTTTTACTTAAAATTATTCATTCGCTTTTAATGTTTTGAAAGAAAGTGTACGCAAACATGAATGAATAACTCAAGTAAAAAGTTTACAATAGAAGAAATGTGGAAAAAAGAAGAAGAGACAAGATGATTCAAACATGGAGTAGTTGATATTCCTAATAAATCAAAAAGAAATTTAAAAGAAGAAGACAAAGCATAAAGAAATTTACCACATGTGGTCCATATGATATAATCAGAAAAGAGAAGATTCATGAAGTGTTTGTTGTGTTTATCGAAACAAGTGATTCCTTGTGGATAGTCTTTGAACAATACTCTCACGCACTTCAAACAATTACTCCTATATGCGACATGCAAGATAGAGATAATAAGGTATGGCTAGACTTAGAGCATGAAAACATTACAAGAAAGAGGAAGATAAGAAGAGAGGAAAGAACATTGAATCGGTTTGGTTATGTTTATTTTTTTCTCTTCTTAAATAAGTGTTCTTTTTTTTCCAAATAAAATAAGTACCACACTTGTTTTTTAAGTAAATCTTATCTATCTAATTAAATAAGTGCTTTCCTAAAGATGATTTATTTTAAAAATATTTATTTCAAATTTAAATAAACTCCTATTATGTTAATAAGGCAAAGGTGAAAACACTAGTAAATAAAATAAAAAGAAAACAAGAGCTAAATATTAAATAAAGAAATATATATATATATATATATATATATATATATATATACAAAAAAAAAAAAAAAAAAAAAAAATAAAAATAAAATATAAAAAAATATATATATATATATATATATATATATATATATATACTAAAAAAAACTTGATTTTAGCATAGGTTTCTTATTGGAGGTTATAATAACATCAGGTAAGAAATACACTATTGACGTTTTCCAAACCCCGTCTAAGTCTTTACGGTTACACTATTTTATAGTTTAAACAACAACTTAAAAATATTGTCTAAAGTAAAAAAAAAAACGTGGTCTTAAGTTTAGGCAATGATTTTATCACGATTTTCTAACTGTGGAGTATACAGTCGTGATCATTGCTCAAAGACAACAGTTTTTTTCCTAAGGCAACAAAAGTTTTAAACACCATTGCCTTAGAAGAAAATAATAGACCACACTTTTTAGCCAACATGTTATTTCATATTTTTATGCAACACAATTTAAAATATTATGTATTCTTGTAGGCAATGATTATTTAATTATTGTGTTTATGTTTAGAACATAATTATTTAATCTCTCCCTGAATAATTGTCTCATTGGAAATCGAGTTGGTTGGCTCTGATACTAATTATTAGATTGAGCACATGCCATTAAGCTAAAAGTTATAGCTAATATTTAAAGTATCATTCTTTCTTCTTAAGATTGTAGCAACTAAAGTTTCATGATTTGATTGTGACTTGACCCAACTACCCTTCACCACAAGACAATTGATCTGTCTTACAATAGTTTAATTAGGTCACATGATGGTAATTTAAAAATATTTAAAGTTAAAGTATCACAATTTTAAAGATGTGGTCTAAACTATCCACATTTTAACAATTGTTGCCTATAACTATCAACATTTTCTACCATATTGCTTAAAACAAATAGACAATATTTTTTGTACGCTCTCTAGGTTTAAGGCAAATAAAACTCAATATTAAGAAAAAAAAGTGTGGCTTATTCCTATTTTACGCAATGGTTTTCTAGTTGTTTCCATGTCAGCATTGCCTAATCTATAGGTATGAAGAAGATTCATAGTGTATAGTACAACTGATAAGGAAACAACACAAGGAAGATGCCATAATTGTATTGTTTTGTCCACATTTTCTATGGGGAACTTTTAAAAAAATGTTGCCTAAATAATCATCGATTTATAAAATGTAGCCTTTAGAAGTTTTAAGCCACGTTTATATATTTGTGGCCATTTCTATGTTTAGGCGACACTTTTATACATATGGGCTAGTTCAATTTGGTCTAAAGAAAAAAATGGTGTAGTTCAAATTTTAATTGTCTCCCTATCGTCGTTCATATTTTCTATTTTTTTAACCTCCTTTTCTTTTCCTCATTTTTCGTAAACACATTATCACCCTGTTGTTCAATTATCCTATCTTCATCTCTCTTTGTATTTTCATATCTGAATCACAACAATCTTTTTAAAACTCCATGCCTCTAATCTCTCTTCTTATAGTGGGTCATGTTATAATATCAGTGTATCACAAAATATCCACTGTCTCCTCCCTTCTATTTGGTGATGCTACTATCTTTGCGAAAGTCGCAGTTGCAGATTTCTTTCCCACAAGTCACGCTTTGTTGAACGTCAAGGATTGCTTCTTCTCCATTATTTTGGCAGCTTCGCACAAGGCAAAGGAGAGATGGCTCATTCAATTTTAATCTTCCGCAACCCATGTGTCTTGGCCCATCACAAAACCCTTTTTTTCCTAAAGTTATAAATAGGGGTTTTGTGCTTCATTTAGAAGACACTCGAGCTTTCATTCTATCTCTATCATTATTTCTTCTTTCTATCTTTTTCTTTTCATTATCCTGGGTTTAGTTATCTACTCTTGTAAGAGTTTCTTGCTAGTTCTGATATCCTCGAAAAATTCGGGAAGTTCCTATTGTATCTTAGGGGACTTACGCAATACACCGTAACTAAGTCTTTAAGGGTAGTGAATATACATGCCTTAGAAAGTTCATCTTGTTTGTTGTTTTGTCAAATTTTATAGCATTCTTATGGACTTAATGGCTGATGATATCGACACAACACCAATTCTACTACGAAGAAGTCAAACAATGCTTTTGGAATGCAGGAAATATTTGTATAAACTTTCTTGAATATTTCAAAAGTCGAAGATACCACTAAGGAATGTGATGCTACAAGTGTTAACACAAATAACTTAGATGATTTGGTGCTTGAAGATTTGATGAAGGTCGATAACGTTGTCGTTGACGCCATCAAATTAAAACTACTAAACTATAGCAACGTTAGTATTGCTAAGATAGTAGTCAACAAAAATAGAAAGGGTAAAGTAACCCAATGTCGTCTCCTAACGAACACGAAATTGATTTTTAATAAATTAGTTCTTATAAAATCTATACAAAAGAGTTAGTCAAATAAAATAATAAAAATATAGGAGGATTAAGATAAATAAGAAAGAAATAGAAAAGATAAAAAGAGATAAAAAAAATAGTAAAGAACATAGATTGATTCCATTGCTTTTTCAAAATAGATCCATCATCGGTTATCTAAAGATTATTGCTCATTTAATTATTGTTTTCAGATTTGCAAATTAATCAATATAAAGAATTTTGGTTTGAATCATGTTTTTGACATTCTTGAGTGATCTGACATTATCTATAGCATTGTTCATGTTTGTCTAACTCATTTAAACCTATCTTGCTTGATCTTTCCTATTGTTCCTAACTTAAATCACAAATTTGCATTTCTGCAGTTTTTCCCAATTTTTCAGTAAATTGTTAATGTGATTTAATCCATTAATTCTATCAGTATTGTATCTATTTTTGATCAATTGAAAGTGTGCAGTTTAACAACTTTTGTATTCTTAATTCGTGGTCGAATTGATTCAAGTGAAAATTATTTTAAGTTTTTAACAGTTACCTTGTTTTTTAATTAGCCAATTCAACCCCCCCTTCTTGGCATTTCAACCATTTCAATACTTACAATAAGGGTACGACATTAACTGCTAAAGCTCTGAACAAGTACGTGGGAAAACTTGATCATAAGAGTAAAGTTATCTTTAAAAACTTTTGTCTCAATGCTTTTAACCCCAATTTTAAGGAAAATAGAGTTAGGAACAACAATCCTCCTCTACAAAATATAGTTGAAAGAGAAGTTATAATTATTGATGTCGTTTCCGAAATAAATTTTGTGACCAACGTGAACAAATGAGTGGTAGACTTTGGTGCTACCAGGAACATCTATGCAAACTGATGTGCTTTTACCTCCTACAATAGTGTGGGAGGTTAAAAAGAATATATGTATCTCGATGATTCCATAACAACTCCAAGTCTAGGAAAAGGGAAAGTTCTTCTAGAGCTCAAATCTAGAAAGACTTTGGCCTTGAGTGATGTGCTACATGTGCTATCAATAAGAGTTAATCTAACCTATGTAGCCTTGTTCGTAAAAGTTGGAGGTTAAAGTGTCATTCAAATATCATAAAATCATTATGAAAAAAAATAATTTTTTTTTGTGGGGAAGGGATATTGTGAACAAGGTCTCTTTATACTCAATATTTTGAAATTATTAATGAATCTTATTCTTTTGCCTATATTATTGATTCATATGATCTATGGCATGCTACATTAGAACATGTTAATTGTTTGTATGTTATTAAATTGCAATGACTGGGATTAATTAATATGCATGATAAGCAAAGTAATAAATGTGATATATGTGTGGAATCTAAAATAACGAATAAATCTTATCATTTTGTAGAATGGTTAACTGGATTGTAAGGGTGAATTCATACTGATCTAGCTTCTTTAAAACAAACCATGTTTAGAGGTGGTAAAACTTATTTTGTGACGTTTATAGATGATTATTCTAGATACACCAAAGCATACTTAATAAAACATAAGGATGAAGCTTTTAATGTGTTTGTAACTTATAAAGCGGAAGTAGAAAATCAATTGCATAAGAAAAATAAAAGGATTAGATCAAATACAGGTGTTAAGTATATATTTTTTAATGAATATTGTGTTAGAGAAGGTATTATCCATGAATTAGCTCCACCAGATTCACCTAACTCTAACGAAATAGCTGAGAGAAAGAATAGAACTCTTAAGGAAATGATGAATTCCATGCTTATTAGTTCTAGTGCACCTGATAACTGCTAGGGAGAAGCCCTTCTTACTACATGTTTTTTTACAAAATAAGATACCTCATTAGAAAATTGGTAAAACTCCATATGAGTTATGTAGAGGTTATTAACATAATCTTAAATAGGATCTAAAACCTATGATTTTATGTTCTTAGGTTATGCTAAATATAGTATTGCCTATAGGTTTCTTGTTTTTAAAAGTGATGTGATTGAGCATAATACTATAGTGGAGACAAAAAATGTTGAGTTCTTTGAATGTATATTCCCTTTAAAGTTTAATAAGATATCTGAACAACCTATAAATAATAATAGTGATGTCATGTGTGAGGTTTTGAGAAGAAGGAAAATACAGAGAAAGGAAACTTGATTTGGAGATGACTTTTATACTTATCTCATTAATAACAAGCTTTGTAGAGGCTACTAGTGTTTGTGATGCAAAATAATGGAATAAGGCCATTAGGACTTAAATTGAATCAATTCAGAAAAATAATACTTGGACATTAGTATATTTGCCTAAAGGAGAAAAACTCATTAGTTGTAAGTGGGTCTTTAAGAAAAAGTATCATCCTGATGGATTCATAGAAAAATATAAGGCAAGATTAGTAGGAAAAGGTTTTACTCAAAAACCCAACATAGATTACTTTGATATTGTTGCCCCTGTGACTAGGATTTCCTATATTCAAGTTTTGTTGGCTCTAATAGCTATCCATAAGCCAATGGTACACTAGATGAATGTTAAAATTGTTTTTCTGAATGGTGAATTAGAGGAAGAAATTTATATGACTCAACCTTAAGGGTGTGTTGTACTTAGTCAAGAGAATAAAGTGTGCAAAGTTTTAAAATCTTTGTACCGATTGAAACAAGCACCAAAATAGTGGCATGAAAAACTTCATAATGTGTTGCTTTGTGATGGTTTTTCACCAAATGATGTTGGTAAGTGTGTTTACTCTAAATCTGAACATAGTGAATGTGTCATTTTATGCTTGTATGTTGATGACATTTTAATCTTTGGTACATGCAATGCGATTGTCTTAAGAACTAAATTGTTTCTAGGTTCTAAATTTGAAATGAAATACATGAATGAAGTCAATGTGATTTTAAGTGTTAGAATCATAAGGAAGGGAGATACTATATTACTATCTCAAGAATAATACATTGAGAAACTTCTTTGGAAGTTTTGATATTATGACTTCAAACTAGTGAGTACCCCTTATGATGGTTCAATGGATTATGTCATTGAATATAGTGGATTTCTCGCTGTACTAGAATGGTACTGATCGAGGTCGTACCCGACTAAAGTAAACAGTGTAAATGCAGTAATTAGGAGTTAACTCAAGGTCGTCTCCTAATGACCATTGTTTTCTACTAAAGCTTTTCAGATACAAACACAAAGCGGGGGTGTTGACAGATTCAAAATCACAATTTAAATTCAATGAAACAATTATGAAAACGTGTTGATTCCCTTATTCAAATGCACGTCCACTTATCATCAGTCATGAAAATTGGAGCTATATTAGATTAACTCTTAATCCACTCATTCCTAATCAACTAAGTGAAGATTAAAAAAAAGCTTCATTATACTTTAAGGAAATGCACATAGCAATTAATCTCACCATTGAACAAGAAAACCACATTCATTAAGCATGAATACAGATTAACTTAAACACAAAATTATCCACTGCATATTAAGCACACACAGAATTTGAATTGCCCTACGAGATTAAAAGACAAAAAGTAAATCAAAACAGAACTCAATCAAAATTATGAAACAAAGAACCTCAAAGCTTATGCAATATCCTCAGGGAATTAATCACAAAATCAACCTTCCATGGAAATGGAGCTGCAACAGAATATAATTGTAATAAAATTCATCCTTTCAATGCAACAAAGAACAAGAAAACGTAAATGGGCAGAAATGAAAACGTCATGGGCAGAAACGAAAATCAGATGCATCAATAAAAGTGATACCCAAGTTGTTCCAATGTGAAGAGATATAAAAATCCCCAAGTGGGTGCTGATTCAAAGTGCAGAAAAATATAAAAGATGAGTGGGTGCCTCCATGGTCACCATACAAGCTCTAAAAACGTGAAAATGGTATGAAGAAGAAGGTGACTATCTAAAATGAAAATGAGACCTAAAATCTCGTGGTCACATCACTCTACCACTCATTTACAAAAATGTCATTTAGAGCTGTAAAATTACAAAAGTGTCACTCTAGGCCTAAAATGATGGCTCAATCATTTGAATGACGTGGAAATGATGTGGAAATGACATGAAAATGATGTACAAACTCTCTTAATCTTAAGAGTAATATCCAAGCTCCAAAATTGTTTCACAAAATTCCTAAAAATAATTAGAAACGAAAATTAGACCAATTAATGCCAAATTAATCAAAATTCAGAATAATGGCCCAATGAAGCTCAATAGATGAAAATGCACTAACAATAGACAATTAAACACTAAATAACCATCAAGATGAGCACAAAAAGAAAATGAAATAAGAGAAAATAATGACTCATAAGATACAATGATGCTAATTAGATCTTTAATTCAGATCAGACAAAATCCACTGATGGTTATGTATTCACACTTGTGGGTGGTGCGATTACATGGAGATCAACCAAGCAAACAATTATTGCAAGATCAACAATGGAATTTGAATTTGTTGCTCTCGAAAAGGCTGGTAGTGAGGCCCAATGGTTGAAAAAATTCTTGCAAACATTCCACTAGGAATGAAACAAACCCAATTTGTATTGATCCATTGTAGTTGCCAATCTGCATTAGTTATAGCTAAAAACAAGAATTATAACAAAAAGAATGGACATATACAATTGAGACATAATATTGTGAAGCAATTGCTAAAGAGTGGAATTATTTCCATTAAGTATGTGAAGTTAGAACAAAATCTAGCAAATCCTCTGACAAAACCCTTGGGAATGAGACTTAAGTCACTTGCAAACAAAAAAGTGATGGTAAAAAAATGTTTGTGATTGGTGATCCCATGAATAAGGTTCATATAGGTAAAAACAGGTCACTTGTTAGTTCTGATAACACTAAATTGAATTTAAATCAATTATGTCAATTACTATGGTGTGTATGAAAATGCTAGAGATTGCATTATTGAGAGGTTGAACTTTATAATTAAATTCTATATGGTGTAAGAATTTTAATGATTTTCATATTCCTCACAAGTGGTGTATGATTTGTAGCATTCACTTGATGAAATCACCTATATAAGTGTCAAGTGGGACCGCTTGCATTAGATCTTAGCATGATCTCCTTAACACTCGTGAATATCGGGCACATGCATGATCTTATAAGTAGAACACAATGATAACAACAAGGATTGTGGGGGTGTATTGTGATTGATAAATCACTAATACATATAAAGTGTCTTTGGTTCATATACCTTGTTATACCAACTACACAATGTATTTAGTTTCTCATTCTAGGACTGCTTCATATAGTTTGTTATACCAACTTTGATACATTACATCTTATATGAGACCCGGGATTTTCTTTTTCATTCTTTCGTTCGCTTTTGTGATTTTTGGGGAACTGTTATAATATCAGTGTATCAAAAAATATCCATGATCTTCTCCCTTCTATTTGATGATGTTTCTATCTTTGCAGAAGTCGTGGTTGCAAATTTCTTTCCCATAAGTCATGCTTTGTTGAACGTTGAGGATTGCTTCTTTTTTTTTTTGGTAGCTTCGCACAAGGCAAGGAGTGATGGCTCATTTTGTTTTCCTCTTTCACAAGTCATGTGTCTTTATAACATCCTAATCGGATATTAGTAATTTAAATAAAGTAAAATAAATATTAAATCCACAATTAATATGAAAAGCTTTTTTCTAAAATGCGGGAAACTTTCAAACTTTATTAAATACTCCAAAAACCAAAGTATCCAATGTAACTCAATGTTCATAAAATCCAATAATTGTTAAAAATTGAAAGTTTACCAAATAGTAATTATATAAAACAACTCCCCATGCTAGACCCTCTCCGGCTTTATGAATCACCAGTTCCACCTGAAATATCATTTACTCCCGTGTAAAGAATTACACGATCATTGTCAAATACAAGCAGATAGAATGAGCTAATAACATACATAATTTATAACCAAAATAAAATATACACACACACACACACTCGTCGGAGGACCACAATCCTTCAGTTCCAGAAAACATGACCACCCTCATGTTCATCCGTGTTCTACATCCTCAGATGATGACCTTAATATGTCTTTTGCTGCCACAAGCCACAACTCGTGGTTCCACCTCTACAAGACACAACTCATAGATACATGTGCGATACTATCCTGTTACGAACCACCATCCATAATGCTAGGTGGAGTTCCCAATACGGATCACAATTTGTATTCTCAACACAAGATTCACAACCTTACTAGCCACAACCTGTTATTTACCTAATCAAGTGGAGCTCATCCATACGAGCCACAACTCACATACTCGCACAGGTTTCCAATATCACCAGGCCACAACCCGGGATTGCCATGTGTTTACCCTCCATTCCGAGCCACAACTCAATGAATGCCTCAACAAGCTCCACACTTAAGGTATCATCCAAAGCATTATAGACCACGCACCAATCAATTGGCACAACCTCTGAAATGCACGAAAGTTTATCCTTACCAAATATGAAATGTAGAATCAGCTTAGAAAACAGATCAAAACCCAGTTGTAGTGAATATTCATTTCACAAACCCAACATTCTCGTGTTAATCAAATCAAGATCATACCCCAACTCAAAAGAATGGGACTTTTGCATATACTCAAAATTGAAACAGCGGAATAATGCTCATGATATGACAACATAAAGGTAAAAAAAACATGCAAAATCCACACATAACCCTTGCATACATGACATCCTGGTCCCCTTGCATATGTGCATGTAGTTTGCAATTGATCTAAATTGTTGGATATAAATTAATGCAAAATTCTCAATAGGGAAATTTGAATACAAGGATGAGCTAAATTGGTATAAAATGAAGATGTATGTGATGCATAAATGGTGAAGGATATGATAACCAAATTAGAATGATAAGTAACGAATGAAGCTCACTATTGATTATGGAATCAAGCACAAGCACATGCAAAACCAATTGGTAGCAAACTCTAGATTGTGACAGCAAAATCTGAGCATGACAATGACAACAGACAACAACAAGATTTGGTTTAATTTGTGTTAGAATTGATTAGGGTAAATCAAAATCAGGTTTTCTTATGGTCATTCCAGGATACTAGGAAAATGTAAACATGAATGCCTAACATGTGGCTAGACTGTCATGATGCATACAAGTTCCAAACACAACCTAAAAGATCACAACCATTTCAACTATGCTTCTCGAAAATATGACAGTAATTTTCAAGACTTCAAAACAAGCATAAGCCCAATTGTAATAAATATGTGTGAAAACCTCATAGCAATTTTCAAGACGACATGAGTTTATTTTGTTTTTTTGAAAATTGTTGTCTAATTGAGTTATGAATTGCCAGAATTTCTAAGTGTTTCACAAGTCTCTTGGGAAAAGATACTTGGACTTTCCACTTTATTACTTGTACGATTTGGTACACTTGTCAATCCTATAACAAGTTTTTACAGGTGGGAATACTTACCACTACATAACTTAACAAATTACATAAGTTAATATCATCAGCATATAAAAATCTATACACTTATATACCTCAAACAACCTATTACATAATTTATAAAACATATTTAAAGCCACCCAACTACCGCCAGTGCCACTCATAGTCGCCCAACGCAACTCAAACAAAGAAATTCGTGGAAAAGTAGCGCCCAACACTAGATTAAGTTCCCAACGAGCCTAGTGGTTGCCCAACGAGAGGACCCTTGGAGCTCCAATATTTAATTTGATTTTCTAGCGCTCAATGATCTAGATTGACACCTAGTCAATGAGCTTGCTGACTTTGCTGTCGCCAGCAAAAAGAACCCTTGCCCAACAACAAGCAACTCAGATAAACCATTGTCTAAGTGGCGCCCATCGCTATCAGTGGTGCCCAACGATATGAGAAAATCCCAATTTCTCCTTTTAAGCTTGATTTATGTAATTTGACACTCTTTAAGCCAATTATCAATACTAAATATTTCAAGGATCAAAAAATTTGTGTTTCTTAACTCAACTAGTGTCACATTACCGAATTCAAATCTCACATAGGCATTCTCAATAACATATAAATAATTTTTAAGCTGTTAACAAATACAATGCATACTAAACAAGATTTTGCATAGATTGAAAATAATACACAATTCATCATCACAAATTCAAAAGATCACAAATCCATAATTCTAAAACATCAAAATTCACATATTTTGCAACAATTAAACAACTCAACATGAAAAATCTAGAAATTAGTTTCCCTCACCTTAAAAGACAACCTAAACAACTCTAAGAATACCAAAACTGCTATAACTCCACATGATGTTTTATTTACCCAAAGAAACGTCATAAGAACGACCAGGACATACCATTATTGATCACTTATCAACAAAGACTCATAGATGATTAAAAGAACACGTGCAAGCAAGGTAGCTCACATGCAAGAAGCAAGAAGTTTGGACAGAAAAAAGTAAAAAACCAACTTACTCAGATTAGGAAACTGATCAAATGGAAGGAAGTTAAGATCTCATCACAATGATCACTTCAAGGGTCTTAGATCTTCAAAAAGATGAACTGAGGGTCATAAGGCTTAGAAAGTCAAATGACTCTAGGAAAGTAGTTTCTATCTAAAAAATAAAGTGTTTTAGATACCGAAACTTGTTTATCAAATATCATTATTTTAAAGAAAATATCTCTTCTAAAATATCACTTTCTAAATCCTTACAATGTTAATAAAGACTAGATAAAATTAATAGCGTAAAAAATTATCAAGAATATATACATGATTGTTAAACTCATAAAACACTCATATTCTGCCGCAATTCAATTTATTCGTAATCATTTATACAATAAAACTTAATGCCGCAATTCAATTTATCTGTAATCATTTGTACAATAAAACTTAATGAGTTATTATTTTCTATTAATCCCAAGACAACCTTAATCGATCTCCATTTGGAACATTAATTAGAAAATTAATACCGAAAGCTGGGGTACAAGTCGATCTTAGGGAAAATAAAACTATAAGAACTACCTTTTATAAGGAACTGTTAATTTTTCTTTGTCTTCAAATTAATGTGTTTAAAACAAAAAAGAAGACAGAGACATATATGAATGATTTTGGTGATTAACTTTGTGCAGTCTATTTTTGTGTGTTTCTTGATGCATATGCATTGGATGATTGGGATCACATATTTTGTCTTCCCCTACGCAAAATAAAAGAGTTTGCACACGTTTTCACAACTGAATTACTTTGTTCTATTATTTATAAGAGAAGAAGGCACTATTCCCTGAACACAAATTAACAAATTGTCAACAAAAGAAGAAACAGATAAATAATAATCATTATATCAATGCATCTGTGTGTTGTTTATATATGTATTTATGGAAACAAAACAGATATATAAATATTGTCTCTCATTTGTTTGTTAATATATATGATGCAATTAATCCTCCAAGCTGGCTGCATACTTAACTTTCACGTAAAGTTATGTGTCAACAACATCTCTGAACATTTGGAATGTTCCATAGAATCAATAATGTATGGCTCCAACCTTTCAACAATTTAATTGTCTTTCATTTATTAATTCTTTCCTTTTAATTATTTATTTATCTCATCTTTCACGTACACATCTTATTACTTACAAATTACAAATGAATGATTCATTAATTATATAAGCACAGATTTTAATCTCAAAGAACGAAAATTAAATTAGGTATATCTGCCAACAAGAACATGGTTTGACTCACGCATAATTCAAAGTTAAATTATTTTATTTTGAAAAAAAAAAACTCTATATATTCTTCTATACAGAGAGGAATATTCTCATTTTACGTTTAATTTGTTAATTATGTATATAGTGATCTTTGGAATATTATTTGATTTTGTTTCAGTTCCATTTGAGCTATGATAAGAACAAAAATTGTTTATTAAATAACCAAAACAAATAACGTTTCTCCCAAGTTTCCTTCACTGGATTAAAAGGACACGACGTCGCATCAGAGACTTGGAAAATAAAAGTTGAACATTTTCTTTTTGTAACTAAGCCAAATTTGGCACTTTCTTTCACTGACACGATATCTATATTAACTTTCTTGGGAAAGGTCATAATTGTAGGTATGCAACATATCAACAACTATTGCTTTAAATTGTAATAACTTTTATATATAATATTATTTCCCTTAGTTTTTTTTTTTTGTATTTAATTCATCTTGAATAATTGCTTGTAGGTCGACAGTTGAACATTACAGAATTTTGATAGTACATTTTTTCTATGAATGTTAATCCAAAATAAGTTTTGTTAAGACAATTGTTTACGATTAAGCTTTTGTAAACCGTGGACATGTTTTCACATACAAGGAATAAGAGAAAATCAAAAGCGAAAGTAGATCAGACAAAAAGTTGAAAAATTGAAACTGAGTTATTTTGTTTGTTTTTCTCTTGACGAAAAAAGAGTAACTGTGGAAGATACAAATTCTGGGTTGATTAGATACAATTTGTTTTTAGAGGAAAGCAGTGGTGTGGAAGCTAGGGTTTTAAGTATGTAGTTTGCTGCCCTACAAAAGTTTAACACTTTGTATTGTAATGATTTAAAATTAAAATAAAATTGAGGCTTCAAAGACATTGATTTCTGTGACAAAATAATAACTGATATATATATATATATATATATATATATATATATATATATATTAAATAGTATGTAAGTTGGATTTTCATTCTTGTGTATATTGAAGAAATATACTTGTTTCATCCAAATTAATGTTTTCAATTTTCAATAAAATACTAAACTTCTATTTCATTTTTTCTCCAAATAAATATTATTTTCTTGAAACACTTAATGATTTGATTCCCTTAAATGATATATTTAATAAACATTTTTAAATATAGTATATTCATAATATTAAAAAATTAATAATATTTTAGAAAAAAGAACCTTCAATAATTACTATTATTGTGATTGTTTTCTTAATTATATAAAAATCATAAACTTTAATCAGCTTGAAATACCAATGACATTTTTGTTTTAAGATTTTTTAAGCATCAGACAAAATTATCAATTGTAACCACTCCAATTATTGCGATTTTAAGTGTATTAAAGTAAAGAACATACACAAAACATTTCTCACATAGAAACTATATGTACCATTGCCTTTAATACTTATGTACCATTGGTATTTCATGTCCAAGCATACCTTTGATAGTATATGCAGAAGTACATCTCAGTCACCTAAGCCAACATATATTCGACCTAAACATATTCGGTCAAGAAGGAGTCGTACTAACCAGACTATTGATATCAATAAATTATGATTAAGTTAAAAATAATAAAGGGTCAAAACAAGATTAACAAGTAATTAGGTCACGTGGCTCACGCCTATCTAGTTAAGGACCTATAAATAGTAATATAAATAGCACGTTCTATGTGATACATTAATTAGGTTCATTATTATAGCATTTATTACGATCTGAAGCATTTGGTTGACTTGAACGTTAGAGTGTCTTATGTAGGCACATCCCTCATTACGGATAAGAGAGAACGATATCTGATGAGTGGTTGTCTCATATACAGTGTAACACCCCATCAAGGATGTATCACTTACAATTTTCAAAATGACAAAACCAATTCAAAATGTTACTTCAATAACATCGCATAAAACTAAACTTAATTGAAACTTTTGTTGCTCAAACTTAATCCCAAAGTTTTCTCCAAATATAAACATGATATAAACCAAATATTTGTCTTATTACAACCCATAACATATTATTCTATAACGTTCCTACAAAAAAATTCCCAATAAAACCCTGGTATGTTTCCTTATAATTGTGCATCTTCGTCAACATTTGCACTAACATATGCTCTCATGTAAAATACAATCATTGCAATCATACATAAACAAATCAAGAGTGAGCTATTTAAAATTAAACATCAACATAAAAACATTAAACTTCAATCTCATACTTACCCATACATAATCAACATCAAACAACTAACTTGTTAGCTTTACCAAAGCAATCACATAAAACCATAACCATCCTATCCACAAGTTCATACTATAATATTATTGTTACCAAACACTCTAACATTTGAACCTAACTTACCAACATTTGTTCACCACCAGAACATAACCACCTTTCCTGTTTCTTACAAGCCTTACGGACAGGATTCTCCTTCCCCAGCTTTCCAAGAGCTTTACAAGGAAAGCCCTCCCTTCTTGCTTCCCACAAGTCTTACAGACATATTTCACTTCCCCTACTCCCCTAAAGCCTTATGGGTGAAATAAAAAGGTGTCATTTTTCACCACTCTCTCAAGAGCTTCCACGACGAAGTCCACCTCCGATATAGTTACGCAGAAAAAAGAAATCTTACTTATCATTCTTTTACAAATACTTTCACGCAAATACCACCTTTTAACAATAAAACAATACATAAAATATTCAAGTTTTATTAATTAATTAATATAATAATACCCATAAACTTCTAATTAACTTATCAAAATCAAACATGAACTTTATGATTATTCTTTAACCAAATAAATAAAAATAAAGTGTTGAATTACTAAACCGTGTAACATCATTGTACCTTAAGTATTTTAACAATGCGAATAGGCTTCTTTAAAAAATATACAACTTGTTAGTCATAGAAAAACCATATCGAAAATGATTGTTTGACAAAGTTGCACAAAGTTGACAAAGAATCTACGTGGCAGTTCTCCACCACTAGTCACCGCTATCCGCGGTTGTCTAGCTTGGTTCGTCATATCTGAAGTTACCCACTACTATCCAACATTGTCCAACACTGGTTTCTTCTAGTCTGCCCCTGTCCACCATTGTTCGCCGCCGTCCATCGCCATTCGCTGCCACAGTTTCGTTCAGCAACCACTGGATCTGGATTGCCTCTTCGAGCGACAGCCAACCCCGCCGGTGCCGAAGGCAAACTCTCCTCCACGCGCCGCTACACTGTCCGCTGCAGCCAGGCGCGTGACACTCATGCGTCGCTTTCCCGCCGTCGAAACCTCATCGCGTCTCCACCGTAGGGGTCACCGGAGCTTCCTCTATCTGTTCAGCCCCCTAGAAGCTAGTTTGAGTGAGATCCTGAGGCCTCCCTTGTGAAAATAACCCTAGGGCTTAGGGTTTCTCTTTTTTTTTCACATGTGCAACTATATTTCATCTCCTTTATCTGAAATGGCCACTGCAAGTGCTATTTCATTTTCTGGAAGCCCTTACATAACTTCAGAGAAACTGAATGACCAAAATTATCTATCTTGGTCGGCTGCCATGGAAATGTGTTTTCTTGGTCAAGGACACCACGGCCACCTCAAAAAGGATGGCAATCACGTTCCTACTGAAAAAGCTTAACAGTGGAAACAAGCAGATTTCTAACTATGTGCTCTATTGTGGCAGTCGGTGGAACCACGACTTTTGATGTCCCTCCGAGCCTTCAAAACATGCCACTCATTTTGGAAGAGAGCTCAAAATATCTATGCAAATGATATCCAGCGCCTCTATGATTCGGCGAACAAGTTGGCATCTCTAAAAATGACTAACCATGATATGATCTCGTTCATGAATAACACTCAATCTGCTGTGGAAAAAGCTTAACAGTGGAAACAAGCAGATTTCTAACTATGTGCTCTATTGTGGTAGTCGGTAGAACCACGACTTTTGATGCCCCTCCGAGCCTTCAAAACATGCCACTCATTTTGGAAGGGAGCTCAAAATATCTATGCAAATGATATCCAGCGCCTCTATGATTCAGCAAACAAGTTGGCATCTCTAAAAATGACTAACCATGATATGATCTCGTTCATGAATAACGCTCAATCTGCTGTGGAAGAACTTCGAATGTTCTTGGAAGTCGATTCTCTAGATGAAATGAAGAAAAAGCTTGACAAGTACTATATGGTGATGATCCTCTGCATTATACATCTAGACTTTAATCATATCAGAGATCAACTTTTGACCTCTCACGAGGTTCCTTCAATGGACACTTTGATCTCTCGCATGATACGTGTTCCAACTCCTCAAATTCTAGAAACTTTTACTGTAGTGGAACCATCTGTCATGGTCGCCACCCGAGGAAGAGGAGGATGTGGAACTAGAGGAGGTGGACGTGGAAGTCGCGGGCGTCCTTAGTGCACATATTGTAAAAGGATGGGTCATACGCAGGAAAACTACTACACCTTACATGATTTTCCTGCCAAAACAGCCAATGTCTCCCAGGCAGATACTACTGACTCCAAGTTCACTGAGGACGAGTATCAAGAGTACCTACGACTCAAGTCCAACAGCTTGGCACAGTCATCTTAAGCTCCAAGTACATCAACTGCTTGCATCTCTCAATCCATGGAAGGTCACAATTCATGGGTAATTGACTCTAGTGCTTTTGACCACATTTTTGGTAATACCTCCTTGTTCCCAACCATTTCATTTCAAGAAAAATCTCATTTTATAACCCTTGCAAATGGTTCTAAAACATCCTCAAAGGGAGTCGGTCAAGCCATCCTATGTCCCTCCTTAAATCTAAAATTTGTCATTTTTGTCCCTAATTGTCCTTTCAATTTAATTTCCTTAAGTCAGTTAACCAAAACATTGAATTGCTTTGTAACCTTCAATAACAAATCTTTTGTTATACAGGAACGTGGCTCGGGGAGACAAATTGGAGAAGGATATGAAGCGGGCAGATTATACCATTTTGGATCTCGTCCACGAGTGTCATGTGTTGCAGCTCCCAATCCTAAAATGTTACATGATCGGCTTGGCCACCCTCACCTGTCCCAGCTAAAGAAAATGTTTCCTGATGGGCAACTAGGAAAACATGTTAGATCTACCTTTCCTAAAAGGTCTTAATCAACGTGTAATTCTAGTTTTTTTGTCATCCATTCCGATATCTAGGGATCTAGTCGTGTCTCATCTTTTGGCTTTAGGTATTTTGTTACTTTCATTGATGAATATTCGAGATGTACTTGGGTTTATCTTATGAAATAACGTTTTAAATTGTTATCCATCTTCACATCCTTTTTGAATGAAATCAAGAATCAATTTGGTCAAGTAATCAAAATCATAAGAAGTGACAATGCCAAAGAGTACTTTTCATCTACTTTTTCTAACGTTTTGAGTTCCCATGGTATCCTACATCAGTCTACTTGTCCTCATATGCCACAACAAAATGGTATAGCAGAAAGAAAAAATAGACACTTGGTTGAAATTGTTCGTACCCTTTTGCTTAGTACCAATGTTCATGTCCATCACTGGGGAGATGACATCTTAACTGCAGGTTTTCTCATTAATCGGATGTCATCTTCCTCTCTCAATCATAAGGTCCTTTTCTCCATTCTGTTTCCAGATAATCTTCTCTTTCACACTTCTCCTAGAATTTTTGGTTGTGTATGTTTTGTTCATGACACATCTCCAAGATTAGACAAGCTTTATGCTCGTTCTCTCAAATGTGTTTTCTTGGGCTATTCACTACTTCAAAAAGGGTATCGATGTTACTCTCCCGAAACCAAGAAATATTACATGCTTGCCAATATTACATTCTTTGAACAGACCCCTTACTTCTCTCCATCTATTCAAGATGTTCATGTCATACAGCAGGTCCTTCCTATTCCCGTGGCTGAGTACAATATTTCCAATGTCTATGTCAATCCAAGTCTTGATCAAAGTCCTCCTAAGCCATCATCTCCACATATTGATTCTCTCCAACATAGGACGCTAACGAATAGTCCAGTTTTCCAGGAACATGGTGAATCCCCTACTTCAGATTCTTCTCCCTCGTCTCTTGATACCACGATCCTGGTGAAGGTGATTCAGGTTGGCCCATTGCTCTCAGAAAAGGTACTCGTTCCTCTCGAAATCCACATCCCATTTATAATTTTCTTAGCTATCACAAATTATCGCCTTCTTATTGTTCACTTTTATCCTCAGTGTCCTCTGTTGTTATTCCCAAAAATGTGAATGAAGCACTTGATCATCTTGGATGACGACAAGCCATGATTGCAAAGATGCAGGCTCTTGAAAGCAGTCATACTTGGGAGCTCGTGCCCCTTCCATCGGGCAAGAAGGTTGTTGGTTGTCGATGGGTGTATGTAATTAAAGTTGGCCTGATGGTCATGTTGATCGGCTCAAAGCCTGATTAGTTGCAAAAGGGTACACTCAAGTTTATGGCCTTGATTATTGTGACACTTTCTCTCTCGTGGCCAAGATGACTACTATTCGCCTCTTCTTTGCAATGACAGCAATTTGTCATTGGCCGCTTCATCAATTGCATATCAAAAATGCATTCCTTCATGGTGATCTTGAGGACGAAGTTTACATTGAGCAACCTCCTGGTTTGTTCTCAGGGGGAGTCGGGGTACGCTATGCAAATTGCATCGCTCTTTATATGGCCTCAAACAATCACCACGAGCTTGGTTTGGAAAATTCAGCTCCATTGTTCAGAAATTTGGGTTAAGACGTAGTGAGGCAGATCACTCAGTCTTTTACAAACATACCTCTCTTGGGAAATGTCTTTACCAAATAGTATATGTTGATGATATTGTCATTACAGGAAATGATACTGCTAGAATATCTCAACTTAAGAAGCACTTATGTAGACATTTTCAAACCAAGGATCTTGGAAGCCTCAAATACTTCTTGGACATTGAAGTAGCTCAGTCAAAAGATGAAGTTGTAATCTCTCAAAGGAATATGCTCTTGATATATTACAAGAAACAGGCATGATTGACTGCAGACCAGTAGACAATCCTATATGGGCCCAAATCAGAAGTTAACAACAGAAGAAGGCGAATTATTCTCTAATCCAGAGAGATATAAGAGGCTTGTTGGAAAGTTAATTTATCTCACTATTATGAGGCCTGATCTATCTTTTGCAGTTGGAGTTGTTAGTCAGTTTATGCAGACTCCATGTCTTGGACATTGGAATGCCATCATCCGTATTTTAAGGTACCTCAAGAAGGCTCCAGGACAAGGTTTGCTATATGAAGATAAAGGAAATGTTCAAATCTCTGGGTACTATGATGCTGATTGGGCAGGCTCCCCTATTGACAGACGCTCTACTATGGGATATTGTGTCCTCCTTGGAGGAAATGTTATCTCTTGGAAAAGTAAAAAGCAAAATGTAGTGGCCTGATCCACCACTAAAGTTGAATATCGGGCAATGGCGTCTCTCACGTGTGAACTCATATGGGTAAAACAATTTCTTCGAGAGCGTAACTTCTGTGAAATTCAAACCATAAAGATGTACTGTGACAACCAGGCTGCTCTCGACATTGTATCAAATCCAGTGTTTCATGAGAGGACTAAACACATAGAAATTGACTGCCACTTTGTTCGAGAAAAATTGATGACCAAGGAAATTTGTACTGAGTTTGTTGGGTCAAATGACCAACTTGCAAATGTGTTGACCAAGTCATTAAGGGGACCTCGGATTAAGTTCATTTGTTCCAAGCTTGGTTCATACAATTTGTATGCTCCAGCTTGATGGGGAGTGTTAGAATTATTACTTCTATTTTATATCATTAACCCTATGTATAAGGTGTAGTGTGGGAAACCTCTACTGTTGTATCTAATTATGCACCTAGGGTCCTAGTGCAGTATCTTAGTCTTCCATGTACTTGTATAAGTTTTCATTATAAATAGAAGAAAGTGAAAGTAGTCCTATAAGCCCGCTACTCATATATTTTCAGTCTCAATCTCAAATGTATCAAAAGGTATCCTAATGCTCAGCTGTGTCAAAAAGATAATGCACAAGTTCTAAAATGATGCTAGCCTACATGCAATCACACACAACAAAAGATTGAAAGCTCAAGACTCACTATGCAAAAATTTTGACAAAACTGGTTCTAGAAATTATTCATCAAAAAATCTAAGCATTTCAACCTACTCTACCTCATTGTAGCAAGTTAACAATTCCTTTTCTCAGCTTTAGACTTCAAACTCAACCGAACAAAAAAAAATTCTAGCATTTTTATTTACAAACTGAAAATTTTCAAAAAATGGGACAGAAGATAGTAAACAACAGCAAAAATAGAGACAGATAAACAAGAACAGAAATACATAAACATAAAAGCATAAAATCAGACAAACAGGAACAAACTAGGAGAACAAAAACACAAGTGCAAATAAGGTGTTGCCTAACTAAATCTCCTAATAAAAGAGATTTAATAAAATGGCGTCATTCCAAAGAAATGGCGACTTGAGCTTTAGTTTGCATAATTGAGTCTTGCATCCTTATGTATAAGTTCATGTTTTTCTCTTTTTTAGAATCCTTCAAACTTGAGAACACTACCTTGTGTCCAAAGAGTTTATCATTCATAGTGACTATGAGTCGCTTAAATACTTGAAGGACCAACACAAGTTGAATAAAAGGCATGTTAAGTGGATGGAAATTTTGAAACAATTTTCCAATGTGATTAAGTACAAGAAGGGCAAAAGTAATGTGCTGGTTGACACCTTATCTAGAAGGCACACCTTATTTTCAAAATTAGGAGCCCAAATTCTTGGATTTGATCATATTCCAAAAATGTATGTTGAAGATTCTGAGTTTTCCTCTACTTATGTTGAGTGTATGAAAGAACCTCAAGGAAGTTTCTATATGAATGAGGGGTATTTGTTGTTTAAAAAAGGAAATATTTGTATTCCTCGAATTTCACAAAGAAAACTTCTTGTGCAAGAAACACATGAAGGAGGATTGATGGGTCACTTTGGGGTAGAAAAAACCCTGAGTCTTTTGACAGAAAAATTCTTTTGGCCCCATATTAGGAAGGTTGTTCAAAGGCATTGAAATAGATGTGTCTCATTTTTGCAATCCAAGTCTAAGACAATGCCTCAAGGATTATATACACTCTTTCCTATTGCTTCAACCCCATAGGAAGATATAAGTATGGATTTTATCTTAGGACTCCCAAGAACACAAAGGGGTTTTGATTTCATTTTCGTGGTAGTGGATCGTTTTAGTAAGATGGCACATTTTATACCCTACCACAAAGTGGATAATGTTAGCAACATTGCTAGGCTTTTCTTTAAAGATGTGGTCAAGCTTCATGGTTTACCCCACACCACAGTATGATAAAGACACTAAGTTCCACTTTATGTCACCCACAAACTGATGGGCAAACTGAAGTTGTTAATAGGTATTTGTCTACTATGATAACGACAATTTTAAAAGGTAACCACAAATCTTGGGATGATATGTCTTCCCCATAGTGAGTTTGCCTATGATAGAGTAGTTCATAGAACTACTAAGACCTATCCATTTTAGGTTGTTTATGACTTTAATCCTCCCATTCCTATATATTTGCTACCACTTCTTACATCTTTTGATTTTATTCATAAAGAAGGGGTGGAAAAAATTCATTTTGTCAAGAAAATGCATGAGAGAATTAAAAGACAAATCCAACAACAAACAGAGAGGTATGTTAAGTACAATAATAAGGGGAAGAGTGAAATGATTTTTGGAGAAGGGGATTGGGTATGGCTACACCTTAGAAAATATAGATTTCCTAAGCAAAGGAAGTCTAAACTTAGCCCTCAAGGTGATAGCCCCTTTAAAGTGTTGAAAAGAGTTAATGGCAATGCTTATAGGATAAAGTTGTCTGAGGAATATGATGTGCATGCCACCTTTAATATTGCTGATTTAATACATTTTGCAAGTGGTACTGATGATGAGGTAAAGACTACAGATTTGAGGACAAATCCTTCTCGAGAAGGAGGGGATGATGAGATACCTTTAGCCAGGGGACCTACAACAAGAGCTATGACGAGGAAGATACAAAAAGAATAGGTCTTAATTGAACATGCAAGGCCCAAGATGAACTTCACATGGCCCAAGGAAGATGTGAAAACCTAGCCTGACTCTTTACTTGTAAATGGTAAATTAGGATTTATTTTTTGGCTTTGTATTTTGGGCCCAATAGAATAGAGTTTTCTTTGGGCCATGTACTGGACCTCAAAAGAAATTGGGTTTATAAGTAATTTGGACTGAAAAGGGAATTGGGCCTTAAAATGGGCTTTAATTGAAGCACATAAGCTAGAGAGATCTAGAAGCTTCAAAGCTTACTCTCCAAGGCTCCAAGTTAGCGCCCCATGACAAGGCGAGTGTGATTGCTTAGGTGTCAAGTCACACCTCCCAATACTCCTTTTTGGCTCCAAAATTCAACTTTCTAGACTCATTTTTCTCTCATCTTTTTGGAGACTCCTTGGTCACATTTTAGCCCATAAATAGAATACTTATGACATGTATTTTTAACTTGAAATTTAGTAAAGAATTGCTGCCAAAATGTGTGCACATTTTCTCTCCCTTGAGCTCATTTTAGAGTAGCCTCCTTACTAGTCTACTCTAGCTTCTTTCTTGAGAGTTGATCTCACCTCTCTTAAGAAACCTTTGACCTACACCAAACCAAACACTTCAAGCCTCTTTCCTTCATGCTTTCGCGTCCAACATCATCCATGGAGCCTCCCTTCTTCACGCATGCTTCCATGGAACCAAGAAGAAGTCATCATTACCAGGACGTAGAATAGCACATTCTAAATTCAAAATTTCAATCCCCACACTAGAGCACTCGGTTTGCAGCACAACAATATTGACTAGCAGAATTGAAAAAGTTGATGAAATCGATGAATATGTCTTGGCCTTGATACCCAGCATGACTACATGCATTATTAATATATTATACCTATACACGGTACATTTTACTAATAACCCATCCAATATCATACCAACTATACCTATACATGCCAAATCATAGTATTAAGCTAATGTTTGGAACACCAATTGTGCTTTTAAGAAATTTGGACCAAGCATAGGATTTGTCTAACGGAAGTAGGTAAAAAGTAAGAACATACAAATCATATTACATAGGATTAATGAAACATGTTCATATATGCATAACTTGATTACAAGATTAATAAGCTGCATATATTCCAATCAATTTTCAAATTCTATGACAAGTTCAAGCTTTGCTATCATAATGCACTATTACATTTCTCTTTTATATAGTTAATTGTAATGTATTGTAATTTTTATAATATAAGAGAATAATAAAGATATAATTTTCAAATGATCAACCAGGTCGTCAACAATGAACAAAGGAGAATTTTTCTTTTGTATGGTTATAAAGGAACAAGGAAAACATTTATGTGGAAGACATTTTTTTTAGCTATACAATCTCAAGGTAAAATTTTGTTCACACTACATCAAGTGGGGAAACATCTCTCTTGTAACTCGGGCGTAGAATAACACATTCTAAATTCAAGATTCCAATTCCATCTTAGAGCACTCAATTTGCAACAGAACAATATTGACCAGCAAAACTAAAACAGTTGGTTAAATCGATGAATACATCTTGGCCTCGATAACCAAAAACATTACATGCATTATTAATATATTATACTTATCCTCACTCAATTTTATTAGTAACCCACGCAAAATCAAAGTAATTATACCGATATATGCTAAATCATAATATTAAGCTAAAGATTAGGGCACCAATTATTCTTTTAAGAAATTTGAATCAAGCATAGGATTTGTGTAATGGAAGTAGATAAATATTAAAAACCTGCAAATCATATCACACACCATTCTTAAAACATGCTCATATATACATAACTTAATTACATCATTAATGAGTCGTATATTCCGATCAATTTTCAAATTCTATGACAAGTTCAAGCTTTTGCTATCATAATGCATTGTTACATTATTCTTTTATAGAGTTAATTATAATGAATTCTAAATTTTATAATATTAGAGAATAATAAAGATATAATTTTCAAAAGATTAACTAGACCGTCCACAGTGAAGAAAGGAGTATATTCCTTTTGTATGGATATGAAGAAACAAGGAAAACATTTATGTGGAAGACACTATTCTTAACTATACGATCTCAAGATAAAATTTTACTCATACTACATCAAATGGGACAACATCTCTCTTGTAACCGGGACGTAGAATAACACATTCTAAATTAAAGACTACAATCCCCACACTAAAGCACTAAGTTTGCAACAAAACAATATTGACCAGTAAAATTGAAATAGTTGATGAAATCGATGAATGTCTCTTAGCCTCGATTCCTGACAAGACTACATGCATTATTAATATATTATACCTATACACGCTCAATTTTATTAGTAACCCAAGCAAAATCAAACCAATTATACTTATACATTGAAATCATAATATTAAGATTAAGACGCCAATTATGCTTTTAAAAAATTTGGATCAAGCATATGATTTGTGTAACAGAAGTAGATATATATTAAGAACATGCGAATCATATCACACGGGATTCTAAAAACATGTTTATATATGCATAACTTGATTACAAGATTATTGAGCTACATATATTCCAATCAATTTTCAAATTCTATGACAAGTTCAAGCTTTTGCTATCATAATGCATTGTTATATTTCTCTTTTATATAGTTAATTGTAATTTAATCTAATTCTTATAATATAAGAGAATAATAAAGATATATTTTTCGAAAGATCAACTGGACTATCAACAATGAACAAAGGGAGTATATTTCGTTATATGGTTATGAAGGAATAAGGAAACCATTTATGTGGAAGACAATATTTTCTGCTATATCATCTCAAGGAAAAAATTCACACTTACATTAATTGGAAAACCACCTCTCTTATTACTAGGACGTAGAATAACACCTTCTAAATTACAAATGCCAACCTGACACTAAAGCATTCATTTTGCAACATCAAAGATGGAAGTTACCATGCATATCTATTAAAATTGGCTTACCTAATCATCTGGGATAAAGCACCAATGACCACAAATATTTTCTTGATACATTAAATATAACTTTGAATGATATAATGAATGGCAAAAAAAAACTTATTCAACATTTTTGTGGCACAGAGATAGTCTTCGAGGTTATTTCAAACAGATTATTCGTGTTATTCCTCAAGGTAGCATATATGATACTTTCCATAGAACAATAAAAGCATATTGCTTATAGGATCATTGTCAAGTATTGTCTTTGACAACAAACATGCATTTGTTTTATCATGGATTACAAAGTTCTACTATTGTAAACACTCAGAAAGTTTCAAACTTGATAATTAGAATTTGCGATCGTACACTAAGTGAATCTAACGATGGTTTATTTGAGATAGAAATTCCACCAAAATATTTAATCCTGAATTTAGCGATCTTATCACAGCCATATTCAAAAGGACATATTTCGCTTTAATGGAAAACTAAAAATATGGAATGTTTTTGCAAACCAAAAAAATATTGCTAAACAAAATTGAAACAGTTGATGAAATTGATGAATACATATTGGCCTCGATTTCTAGCAAGACTACATGCACTATTACTATATTATACTTATACACATTCAATTTTACCAACAACCCATGCCAAATCATACCAATTATACCTATACATGCCAAATCATAGTATTAAGCTAATGATTGGGGCACCAATTGTGCTTTTAAGAAATTTTTATCAAGCACAGAATTTGTGTAACAAAAGTAGATAAATAGTAAAAACCTAAAAATTCATATTATTAGGATTCTTGAAACCTAAAATATCATCGTCAGAGCAACCATTTTGATTGTTGACCACACGGTTTTGATAGCCTCTTCCAGGCGACCACAGTGTCAGTGTCATTGACGACACCTTCGTCGGAGCTTCCACACACCCATAAGCGCCTCCACAACATCTCAAATTTGTTGTTGTTTCAGTTGTGCGTGGTGGTGCATCCAGCCTCTTCTCCGGTGCGATCACCGTCGATGACCTCACCTCGATCTCGTCTACCGGGATTTGTTCTTGGTTCCTTAATCGGAGCACTTCTAATTTTGAGGGTTTCTCTCTCTTTTCCTCCATGGCGTCTTCCGCTTCTTTTTTCGCTTCTTCCGCTTTTGTCGCTTCTACCTCCAATATGTATGACTCATTAGCTTTTACCACCAATGTCAATGTGCATTTGCCCATTGATAAGTTAGATGACAAGAATTATGCCACTTGGGCATCTGACGTTAAACTTTGGCTTGAGAGTAATGGATATCTTGATCATCTTACTTTTCAAGTAACTGATATTGCTCCCTGTGATTTTCCCCATTGAAAGAGAATTAATGTTCATTTATGCATGATTCTCAAGAATACCATTCAATCTTATTTTAAACCAATCTTTCATGCCTACGACACATGTTATGAAGTCTGGAAACATGTCAAATTATTATACACCAATGACACTCAACGTCTATGTGGTGTTTGTCACGACCTTTTTAAAGTTGTTGCTCCTCGCACGCAAGACTTATTATTTGGGTAAGAAGAATTCACTTTTTCATGAATTTAATGAAGTATTACCTCCTACCTCTACCCGTACTGAAGAAATCGAGAAATGGTTAAGGTTCTTCATGGTTTTGACTTTACACGAACTTGCTAACAAATATTCTCATGTCCGTGATCAGATTTTGGGTTCTCCTATTACACCCAATTTTACTTCTACTTGTTCTACCCTTTAGTGTGTGCCTTGTCAACCTTCCAATGATACACCTGTCATTGCCAATGATTCCTCTACTTTAGCATCTCAACATGATGACCGCAACCGCTCTCGCAAACAAGAAAAATGGCGTCACAAGTGTGATCATTATGGTAAGTTTGGCCACAAAATTGATTGGTGTTATGCCTTACATGGTCGTCCTCCTCAATCTGCTATTATTGCTCAAACTTATCCTCCTTCAAAACCATCTATTATTGAAACAACTCGCACTCTTTTAATTCATGTGAGGTTCCTTAATCTTTTTGGAGTGATGTTATTCTTACTGCATGTTATCTTATTAATCATATGTCTTCTTCAGTTTTAGATAATAAAATACATCATTCCATTTTATTTCTTTATGAACCTTTTCATCCCATACCTTTAAAGGTTTTTGAGTCTACATGCTTTCTGCATAATTTTAGTCTTGGTCTTGATAAATTGTCTTCTTAATAACACAAATGTGTCTTTTTAAGGTTCACAAGATCAGAAAAAGGATACAAGTGTTTCTCTCCTTCTCTTAACTGTTATTTTGTTTCTGCAAATGTCGCCTTCAAGGAGTATTCTTTTTACTTTAAAAGTCATTCTCATTCCACTAAGTTTCCTTCTAATACCATCAATATTCCTAGTACTATCAATATTATTGTGACCTGTGATCTTTCCAAGTGTGCCTTTTACATCGTTAGTTTCTTCTCCACCACCACTTCAGGTTTATATTTTATGTCATCATCCTTAACAACCATCGAGTGACTCAACTCAAGTGTCAACTACTGTGTCTCCTTTGGATATGACAACTAAGTCTCCCCTTCCACCACATGGCATTCCAATTGTTCTCAGAAAAGGTATTTGTTCTACATGTAATCTCTCTCCTCGTTATATTGCTTTAAGTTACCATACATTGTCTTCACTTTTTTATACATGTCTTTGGTCTATTTCTTTTATGACCATTTCAAAATTTGTTCGTGATGCCTTAGCCCATCCTGGTTGGCATCAAGTCATGCTCGATGAACAAAGTGTTCTTCATAATAGTGAAACTTGGGAGCTTATCCCATTATCATCTAGAAAATTTGTTGTTGGTTGCATGTGAATTTTTGCTATCAAAGTTGAACCGGATGGTACTTTTGGTCGTCTCAAAACATGTCATGTGGCCAAAGATTACACCCAAATCTTTGGGTTGGAATATGGTGATACTTTTTCTCCCGTGACAAAGGTGGCTTATATTCGTTTATTTATTGTCATGGTAACTCTTCAACAATGGTCTCTTAATCAACTAGATGTTAAAAATGCATTCCTTAATGGTGATTTGCAAGAAGAGATTTATATGGAGCAACCTCCTTGATTTGTTGTTCAAGAGGAGTCTTCTAAGTTAGTATGTCATCTTTGCAAATCTTTATAAATCTTTATATAGCCTAAAACAATCTTTTAGGGTCTGGTTTGAAAATTTTAGCAATGTTATTCAACAATTTGGTATGACTCAATGTAAGGCAGATTATTCAATCTTTTATCGTCACTCAAGTGTTGGATGTGTCTACTTAATAGTATATGTTGATGACATAGTTCTTATAGATAGTGATAATCATGACATCTCTCAAATGAAACAACATCTTTATGATCATTTTCAAACCAAAGATCTTGGAAAACTCATATATTTCTTAGGTATTTAGGTGACACAGTCCAACAAAGATGGTATTGTTATTTCTCAAATATTTATATGGCCTAAAATAGTCTCTTAGGGCCTAGTTTGGAAAATTTAACAATATTGTTCAACAATTTGGTATGACTCGGTGTGAAACAGATCATTCAGTCTTTTATCGTCACTCAAGTGTTGAATTTGTCTACTTGATAGTATATGTTGATGACAGTTCTCACAAATAGTGATAATCATGGCATCTCTCAAATGAAACATCTTTATTAACATTTTTAGACCAAAGATCTTGAAAAACTCATATATTTCTTATGTATTTGAGGTGGCATAGTCCAACAAAGATGGTATTGTTATTTCTCAAATCTTTATATGGCCTAAAATAGTCTCTTAGGACATGGTTTGGAAAATTTAGCAATGTTGTTCAACAATTTGGTATGACTTGGTGTGAGGCAGGTCATTTAGTCTTTTATTGTCACTCAAGTGTTGAATGTGTCTACTTGATAATATATGTTGATGACATAGTTCTTAGAGACAGTGATAACTATGGCATCTCTTATATGAAACAACATTTTTGTGATCATTTTCAAACCAAAGTTCTTGGAAAACTTAAATATTTCTTAGGTATTAAGGTGACACAGTCCAACAAAGATGGTATTATTATTTCTCAAAGAAAGTATGCACTGGATATTTTGAAGGAAACCGGGTTGATGAATTCAAAATCTGTTGACAGACTTGGGGATCTCAATACTAAACTTCTACCAAATCAAGGGAGCCTATGTTAGATCCCAAACAATATAAAGGATTAGATGGAAAATTGAATTATTTTACAGTTACTCGTCCTAACATTTCCTTTGCAATTAGTGTTGTAAGCCAATTTCTTAATTCCCCATGCGAAGATCAATGGAGTGCAGTCATTCGTATATTAAAGTACATTAAAGGATATGCTAGAAAAGGTTGTTATATGGTTCTAATAACCATAAAAGAGTTGTTTATTATTCAGTTGCTGATTGGATAAGATCTCCTTTCGATAGAAGATCCACATCTGGAGATTGTGTCTTCATTGGTGGTAACTTGATCTCTTCAAAAAGCAAAAAACAAAGTGGTGTGGTAAGATCTAGTGCAGAAGCAAAATATAGAACTATGGCTTCAACCACTTTTGAGTTTGTTTGGCTTAAGCAATTGCTTAAAGAGTTACAATTTGGAGATGTTCACCAAATGACACTTATATGTAACAATCAAGCTACTCTTCATGTCAGTTCTAATTTTGTCTTTCATGACAAGACTAAACACATTGAGAATGACTATCATTTCATTCAAGAAAAGATTGTATCTCGAGATATCAAGTTTGAGTTTGTTAACTTAACTGGTCGGTTACCAGATATTTTCACTAAATCTTTACAAAGACCAATAATTGACTATATTTCTAACAAACTTAGTACATACAATTCTAACTTTAGGGTAAGTGTTAATATATCATAAGATATCTTATCTTTATCTTATTTTCAGTTTTTATTGTTATTATTCTTTATTCTTCATGTGTATTTAGAGCTTAACTCATTTTTTGTAATAATACAACCCTAATGTGTATATTCTACACAAGGGAGATTAATCTCATACCTGAATTCACTTTTTTAATAGCTATCATATTGCATTGTTACATTTCTCTTTTATATAGTTAATTGTAGTGTATTCTAATTCTAATGAGAGAATAATAAATATATATTTTTCAAAAGGTCAACCAGACTGTCAATAATGAATAACTTATGAGTATGAAGGAACACAAAAAACATTTATGTGGAAGACACTATTTTTAGATATACGATCTCAAGGTAAAATTTTGTTCACACTACATCAAGTAGGACAACACGGACAACATCTCTCTTGCTACCAGGACAAAGAATAGCACATTTTAAATTCAAGATTCCAATCCCTGAACACTCAACAAAACAATATTGACCAGCAAAACTGAAACTGAAACAGTTGATGAAAACGAAGAATATGTCTTGGCCTCGATACCTAGCAAGACTAAACGCATTATTATTATATTATACCAATACACAACTCAATGTTTCTAACCCATGCAAAATCATACCAATTATACTTATACATGCAAAATCATAGTAGTAAGCTAACGATTAAGGCACTAATTGTTCTTTTAAGAAATATGGATCAAGCACAGGATTTGCATAACAAAAGCAGATGAATAGTAATATATGATTCTTGAAACATGTTCATATATGCATAACTTGATTACAAGATTAATGAGTTGCACATATTCCAATCAATTTTCAAAATCTAGGACAAGTTCAAACTTTTGCTATCATATTACATTCTTACATTTCTCTTTTAAATAGATAATTGTAATGTATTTTAATTCTTATAGTATAAGATAATAATAATGATATATTTTTTAAAAGACCAACCAGGCTGTCAACATTGAACGATGGAGTATATTCCTTTTGTATGGTTAAGAAGGAACAAGGAAAACATTTATGTGCAAAACATTATTTTCAGCTATACAATATCAACGTAAAATTTTGTTCACACTACATCAAGTGGGACAACATCTTTCTTGTTACCAGGACGTAAAATAACACATTCTAAATTCAAGATTCCAATCCCCAAAATAGAACACTCAATTTGCAACAAAACAATATTGACCAATAGAATAGAAAGAGTTGATGAAATCGAGGAATACATCTTAGCCTCAATACCCAGCAAGACTACATGCATTATTAATATATTATACTTATACACGCTCTATTTTACTAATAGCCCATGCAAAATGATACCAATTATACCTACACATACCAAATCATTGTATTAAGCTAATGATTGGGGCATCAATTATGCTTTTAAGAAATTTGCATCAACATAGGATTTGTGTAATGGAACTAGATAAATAGTAAGAACCTGCAAATCATATCACAACATTCTTGAAACATGTTCATATGAGCATAACTTGATCACAAGATTAATAATTCACATGACAACTTCAACCTTTTGCTATCATAATGCATTGTTATATTTCTCTTTTATATAATAATTGTAATGTATTCTAATTCTTATAATATAAGAGAATAATAAAGATATATTTCAAAAGATCAACTACACTCTTAACAATCAACAAGGGGGTATATTCCTTTATATGGTTATATTAACAATCAACAAGAGAGTATATTCCTTTATATGGTCATAGAGGAATAGGTAAACATTTATGTGCAAGACAATATTTTCAACTATATGATCTCAAGGTAAAATTTTGTTCACCATTACATTAAGTGGAATAGCACCTCTCTTAATCCCAGAACGTAGAATAGCTCATTCTAAATTCAAAATGTCAATCCTCACACTAGAGCGCTCAATTTGCAGCATCGAGCAAAGAAGTGACCATGCATGTTTATTAAAATTGGCTTACCTAATCAAATGGGATAAAGGATCAATGATCACAAATATTGTATTGATACATTAGATTTAACTTTAAATGACAATGACTAGCAACAAAAAATATAATTCAACTTTTTTGTGGCATATTGATAGAGTTAGAAGGTTATTTCAAACATATTATTCATGTTATTCCTCAAGGTAGCATTTGTGATACTTTTCATAAAACAATAAATGCATCATGCTTATATTCCAATCAATTTTCAAATTCTATGACAACTTAAGGCTTTTGTTATCATAATGCAATATTACATTTTTCTTTTATATAGTTAATTGTAATGTATTATAATTCATATAAGAGCATAATACAAATATTTTTCAAAAGATCAACCAAACTATAAACAATGAACAAAGGAGTATATTCCGCTTGAATGGTTATGAAGAAACAAGGAAAACATTCATCTGGAAGACACTATTTTCTACTATACGATCTCAAGGTAAAATTTTGATCACAGTACATCAAATGGGACACCATCTCTCTTTTTACCAGGACGTAGAATAACACATTCTAAATTTAAGATTTAAATACCCAAACTAGAGCACTGATTTTGCAACAGAATAACATTGACCAACAAATTGAAACAATTGATGAAATCAATGAATACGTCTACACATTGATACCCAACAAGACGACATGCATTATTAATATAGTATACCATACCTATATACACTCAATTTTACTAATAACCCATGCTAAATCATACCAATTATACCTACACATGCCAAATCATAGATTTAATTTGGGACACCAATTATGTTTTTAAGAAATTTGGATCAAGCACAAGGCTTGTGTAATGAAAATAGATCAATAGTAACAAAACTTGTAAATCATATTATCAATGCAAAAGACTATTAATGGGAGCACAAATGGAATTGAAATTTATATACCATTTATGACTTTGTCACTGTGACAATCCCATCACCATTTAAACTAATCAAAAGACAATTTTCCTTTATGTTATCTTATGCTATAATGATAAAAAAATCTTAGGAACAATCTTTAACATCAGTGGGTGTGCATTTACCAACACCAATTTTTAGTCATGGTCAATTGTATATTCAAGTTTCTATAGTCTAGAGTATGTCTAGATTAAAAATCTTAATTCATGATCGTGAAAAAACACCTCTAAAGTTTACATATACAATGTAGTTTTCAAAGAAGTTTTGCAAAATGTATAGGTTTTATGCATCTAAACAAATTTGTCCTCATTATAGGAATTAATATTTCATAACCCTTAATAATGTATTTAATTAAGTACTTGATTTAAGTATTGCGGTTACACCATTCCACATTTGAATGAGTTTGGTACTTTACTCAGGTAGAGATTGTAAGGGACAACAAAACAATTATCAAATGGAATATCATTATCTTCAAAACGGTTGTAGTATGGAATTTTTTAGGATAAAACTTGGAACATGATCCTTTTTCATCCAAGAAGATGATTTGTTTCTTAATCCAAATGCCCCATGAATCATATGTTCCTTTACACAATGATACAATTGTGGTTGTTTTCTAGGACATGATTTTTCAGTTGAGATAACCCTACCAATGTCATCTAGGTTTAGGTGTTTGCTAGAAAGATGCAAAAATATTAGGACATGCACATGTTGTAGACCACATTTTTCATTTTTGGAAATCAATAGTATACATGTCCACAAGGGAAAAGAATTTCAATATTAGAATAAGAAATCATCTTCATTATTTCCATATATTCAATTATAACGACAAGATGTACATGCAATAACTCTGCCTAGTAGATTGTTTCTTTGACAAGTCTATTAGAAGTTCATCAAGTTTGATTCTGAAAACCTAGGCAAGTATATTTGGACAGTTTGAAGGAGTTAATTTGAGATTAATCAATAATCTTGTTATTTCTGACCATTTAGGATTTCAAGTGAAAGTTAGGAAAAGATCTAGGAATCCAACATGGCCACAAATAATCATTCCATCAAAGTATAGTTTGTCCATTTTGTATAATGTTACTTGCTTGAGGAAGGTTATTGTACTTATCAATCCTGAGCTTGGACTAATTGTTTCAAATGAAGGATAGCCTCTTGGATTGATAAAAATGAAAATTTGCACCTATTGGATTTAAAATAACAAACAGGTAAGTTTCCCACTTGTAATTTAGAAATTGTATAGCTTATGCTACGTACAAAATATGATAGGAGTCTTTTCTTCTTTGAAAAGAGTGAATCATACCAATTAACAATGGCAAAAAATTCAAAATAGAAAGAAACTATGAAAAAACCAAACCTAGTCACTTAGTACCAACAAGGAGTTCCCTGAAATGTACATGAACATGTGTTCTTCTGTTCATCATGAGGTAAACAGTTAAGGGAAGAACCACATCATAGATGGAAATATTAAGACAAGGAGAAAGGAGACTTACACCAACATCAATTGGTCCGAGTTCGTAGTTGATAGAAGTAATTTCCAAGTGACTAAGCTAGCTTTCTTGATTAAATAGGATAAAACAGCTGGTCATGTCACCTATATAGTTGTCTCACTATTAAAAGCATTTGAAGTGATATAAGCCACTACATGTTCAAAGCACCACTTCTCGAAATGAACAAAACGAGTAGATAAATAATTTGAAGTTTGTTTGCAACAAACAAACTTGGTTTGGAAGGTAAATCACAAATTCTAAGACTTCTCAAACGTGATTTTCTAAAAGGAGAAAATGTCTTGGACAATAAAAGTGATGATGAAAGCAAACAAATGCATGCATGTAGGACTTCCTGGATCTCTAATCTTTTGAGACTCTAATGATTAAACCAGTTGGAGTCTGGTCAGTTCTGAGATGACCTGAACCAATCAAATCACGAAGATGAAATCTCACATCAAGTGGAGACATTCGAAGACGCTTCTTTTCCAAAGAGGACAACATCATCTCCTTATACCTACGACGGCTGAGAAGAGAAATAATTTCCTTTCTTCCCTAGACAACAAAGTAAAAACAATTTCATTATTACCTCTAAAAATGTTTACTAATTATCAAAATATATGTAAATATTATTAAACTGTCAAGAATCCTTTGGTGGTCAAAATAAGATTGGATACAAAGTAGCGCAAGAGCATTATATGACAAAAGCAAGATAAATGCTAATTTTATCCGATGCTTGATGTACATCATGATGAAAGTCAAATAATAATAATAATGTTATATTAGTGATAGCACTGATAATTTTGAAAAGAATAATATTAACAAAATGATAATAAATAACGGTGACAGCGACGAGGACAAGGAAATGACAATAACAGTAGCAATGAAGCTCATGATTGTTGTAACAATGATGGTAGTAAAGACGATAATAAAAACATAAGTGGTGGCATTAATAATGGCTGCATACTATGAAGATGGTATTAATGGTAAAGCCACGTTAATGATGGTTGCTATGATGACGATAGTAGTGATAATTGTAGAGGCGATGATGACAACAACTCTGGTAGGAGTGATGGTGGCAAGTGATGTTGGCAATAGCAACAAACAGTAATGAGTTGACACAAAACAATAATGACAGGCGATGATGATGATCTTAATGTTTGTAATGGATCCAGGTGGTGGGAGAGGACGAGGGAGGTCAACTTTTGTATCTTGTAGTCTTCTAACCTAGCTTCGCCCTCATAATAATAAGAAATATATTACACTAATTAAGATATAATAGACAATAGAAAAGAACACCATCGTATACCAAACCTTTGTTTACAAGTAGATAGAATGGTTATTCTATCATATCCAGACCAGAAAAATGAAATCTCAAGGATTTAGACATCTCTTGTTTTATTAAAGATGAAATATTAGCAGTTCCAAAGGACTACAACCCAAAGAAAAGACTCAACCCACACAAAATTATCCCTCAACTCGACATCACTTGTTTTATTAAAGATGAAATATTTGCAGTTCCTGAGGGCTACCCAAATCACACTCCAAGACAAAGAAATTACTCAATCCACACAGAATTATCCCTCAACTGCTCTAGAATAAATATCTGATGCAATAAACTTCAAAGCTGCACTTAGCCATGCCTAAAACGGTGCTTAACAGCTCGAGTTCAACCTAATGGATCATTTACTTGATAACCTTTCAAATGCATGTCCTATGAAAATTTTAGTTTAGTGGGAAGGGCGGTCAATTTAGGGAGAGGCTAGGTAATCTCGAGATATGTGGTGAGGTTTATCTAGCAATGTTACGATGTGTCTAATACAAATATGTCTTCCAGTCAAGAGTGATCGTAAACCTAGCACATGATATGCGCTAAAAATCACATTATGCATCCACTGCACTTTAAAAGTTGATAAAAAGTTACAAAAATCCGTTAACTTGCTATTTGGTATATACGTTATAACTTGCCAAGCCAAATGCAAGCCTTCAACCCAAAACCCAGCCCTCAAATTTAGTGGATTAACCTCAAATAGCAGTAATACCTCAGTTGAAGTACCCATATTATGCCCTAAATCAAACATGAACATACATCACGCAAAAGTTTCAAGCAGCCAGGGATTGCACATGGAAAAGATTAAATGCATATACCTGAACAATACCCTTGAGAAGTGAGCCAATGTTTGGAATTGCAAACCAATACATGTTTGGATCAATAAGTTGCCTAGTCTGAAAAGATTGCAGCAGAATTATTATGCATAAATATTCAACCAAAAGACTGTATACTATGTGACATTAGGAAGAAGTTTTAGGAGGTTATCTTATCATGTAAGCACACAAGATGAAAATGGAGAGTATTTGATTATGCCTATAAATATCAAGAAAAGCACTGAAATATTATTTCCAGTGTAACACCAGGTCTATATGCAACCTTGGTCATCAAATACTATGCCAGATTTATGGTATCAAATCAAGTCCAATTACAATTTATTTATAAAGAAATAAGTAAATCTTGACTAATCAATTCTTATAACGAGAAAGGAAGGAAGATGATTAAGAACATGTTGCACATGTAACAATACCTGTGACAGTGGTTTATAACCCTCCACAAGCCTTTTTTAGCTTATTTTAGGTTTGATTTTTCATTTGGCCCTTGTTTTCGTCCAAAAATTTCAAATTGGTCCTCTAGTTTTTTATTAATCTCAATTTAGTCCCGATTTGTGAAAATTGATACAATTTAGTCCTGATTTCTTAAAAATTGATATAATTTAGTTCTTTTGGTTAAATTTCTTGAAACGGATCAAGAATTTTTCATCAAAATTGACACTAGAATTATATTAATTACACCAACAAAACAATCCTTATTAACAGCTTCACTTTTGATAAAAAATCGTTGATTCGTTTCAAGAAATTTAATAGAAAGTACCAACTTGCATCAATTTTTACAAATTGAGACCAAATTGAGACTAAAAAAACATGAGGACCAACTTGATATTTTTGAACGAAAACAGGGACCAAATGAGTAATTAAACCCTTATTTTAATAAGCTTCTAGATAAAGTTTTTTAAAATAATCTTATTAAATTAAGCCCCTAAAACGTAAAAGCTCTCTTGTGTTTAGCTCTTATTATATACATGAATTAAGTTGTTTTGTTTTCCCCAAAGACACTCAATTGGTACATGCATTCTAGATAAAATCAGATATATAAAGGGAATAATTAACACGGGAATAATTAACACAAAACTACTAGAAAATCACATAAAGTATATTCATATAATCAAGAGTTTGTATACAACCAAAATTAGCAGGATAAAACCGTGATTTGTTTAATCTAAGGGGTGTTTGTCATGTCTTTTCACATATTAAAGTTATAGAAAGGCTACGAGATTCTCAATGATCAACAAATCTCGGAAAACACAGAACATAACATATTTAAAAGATTTTCAATGATATCTACCTAAATAAAAAATCATGCAGGAAAAGGGCCAGGGTTTTAGAATATGTAATAAAAGATGAAACAGGTAGCTGAGAAGTCAATACAATCTTCTTTTCTTGTCCTTATGAAAGACAATATGAAAATAAATAAGCATATTATTAGGCAAAAGAAGTTGCAAAGATTACTATTTTAATTGGCAAGTAAAGAAATAGGTTGGATGAAAATATGTTTGTAAAGTGAAAACAGATGAAAAATAAACTGGAAAATAGAAGTATTTGGTTGAAGAGAAATAAAAAATAGATGGGGAAAGAGATAGAGAAATGAGTAGAAATAGGTGAGAAATAGAACAGTGGGTCCACCATATTTTTTAAACTGCTTCTCTTCTCTTTCACCCGCATCGAATATGACATCTTACTATCCACATTCATCCTTTCCATCCTTAAAACCAAACATTTACAAGATAACCGTTGCTTCATACTTTTCAGAAATCTGAATGCTATTTGATGTTGCTTTTGTCAGCCAAGTCAACAAAAATATTATGAAGTTTAACCATTGACAGCAAGCTTTGTTGCAAAAGTATACTACAATCACAAACCCAACTGTTAATCATGGCAACTCAGTGCACAAAGCTACCACTTAATGGGATTCCTGGAGGGTAGTAGATGTATGCAGTCTTACCCACATATGCAAGGACACCATTTTCAGGATTTGACTTTGCTACTTTGGGTAACAAAGTTGCAACCCTAGGACTGAACTGAGACTCTTAAAATCTCAAATGTTAATCCCTAAGAAAAAAACCCAAGCATTCACATTTTATATTTTCACAAGCTATGATAAGAAAAGACACAAGTATTAATTTATAAAATATAACAATACTGTGATTGCCTCTTTTAGTTGTCATTAAAGGTTTAATGCTCTGTTTATAATCATTAACTTTTTGTGATGATTATAAACACAAAAATGCCTGAATAATAAAGCAATGCTTTATACTCCACTTTACTCACAAGGACGCCTGCGTTAATTAGAACAGAGATGTGACTCTCCTTCACCTTTCCCCCGAGTGACAAGAGTGAGCACTGCATCAAAAAAACCATCCTCAGCACAGAAAACCATTTAGTGTGTCCTGGGATAATATAAATATTGACCAACATTTTTGTTTTAAATAAAATTATCAGACCACAAGATTACAGCTAGTAAAAAGGAATAATATGTTCCAATATTAGTATTTAATATTAATCACTATAAATGTGGGCATGCCAATGATAGATTTGGAATAGTTAATAAAAGGACTGAAAGGAGGAATAACTAAAATAAAAGTTATAACCTCTGCATCTGTATTCTTTTCTTTTATAACTGTCATGTAACTGACTATTTTAAAATAGTTGAGGATTAGGAGGAAAAAGGGGTTGTTAGTATTCTAGGACCTAAGTGGTTGTAGGAGAGCGAGGATCTCTCGAAGTCCCTCAATTGTATTCTAGAACATTGTCTTCTACTCTTTGGCAGAAAGAGTGTTGTGTGAGTAATATCAGGCATATTTTGTTCTTATTTGTTCGATATTAGTATTACTAGTTGAACCTATCAATCAGGTTCTCAAATTATGCATTTGTATTCTCCATATTGAAAGTCTCACATTCACTAGAGATAAGGCGAGTTTATAATATATAATGGGTACAAACCTCATGTTATAAGCCGATTTTGTAGAATTGAATTAGGCTTAAAGTCTACTTCTTAATATGGTATCATAGTCATTATTAGATCATATTCTATCCCAGCAAGATTTGTTGTTTGTTGGGCATATTGTTCAACCCGCTCTTAAACCGCTATCAGACCACTCATTAATGTCAAGTCTCACGCACGAGATATATATACCACGACGTGAGGGGGAGTGTTGGAAATCCCACAACAACTAGATATAAGGTGAGTTGATAGTATATAAAGTGGGTGCAAACATCACCTTACAAACCAGTTTTGTTGGGTTGAGTTAGGGTTAAAGTTCAATTCTAAAAGGTTTCTTATATGATTCCAATAACCATACAAGAGTTGTTTGCTATTCAAATGTTGATAGACAGAATCTCCTTCTGATAGAATATCTACTTTCGGGTATTGTGTCTCCATTGGTGGTAACTTAATTTCTTGGAAGAGCAAGAAACAAAGTGTTGTGGCAAGATCTAGTGAACTTGTTTAACTTAAGCAATTGCTTAAAGAGTTACAGTTTGGAGGTGTCACTCAAATTATATATATGACAATCAGACTGCTTTTATATCAGTTCTTATCCCGTCTTTCACGAGAGAACCAAATACATTGAGATTGATTGCCATTTCATTCAAGAGAAGATTGTATCTGGAGACATCAAGACTGAGTTCGTTAGCTCAAATGATTAGTTAGCAGATATTTTCACTAAGTCTTCAAGGGGACCAAAAATTGATTATATTTGTAACAAACTTGGTACATACAATTATATGTACCAGCTTGAAGGGGGAGTGTTAGATATATTGTCTTTTACGTTAATTAGGGAAACATATCGTCTATGTTTATTAGGAAAACATAAGCATTGTTTGATATAGCTAGATATTGTTGATATTATTTGTAACAATATCTTTTATTTACCGTATTTATGTTTGGTTGCCATATATACTTGGATCACTCTTTATTATAAATATATTCACCCTATGTGATTTTTTACACAAGGGAGAATAATCCTAAACCTACTTTTCATTATATTCAATACTCCCAAATAAGGGCATTTTGTCAAGTTATAAACTTCTTTGTTGAGTAGACGGTTAAATAGTAGAAATTGAAAGGATTAATCAAAATATGTTGATTTGAGTATTTCACTCACAAGCTCATGATGTTCAATACCCGTTTCAAGCTTTGAATCTAGAACATGAGTCTTCAACCACCCAAAAACTTCATATTCCTCTACTTTCTTTCCTTCCATTCTTTTCACAACACGATCTATCTATGCATCAATAGTTAGACAAGGTAAAGAAATCAGTGTATCAACAATTAAGCATAATTCAGTCAGTAGATACACATTGGTCGTTGATAAGAAAAAGCACCAACGAAATTTAATCTTTTTACTTGGAAAGGGAAAAAAACTTTCTAAAATAAGGAAACGTCTCTCATTATAGAACAGTTTGCCATTATGGCCAAATAAAACATCCCTGAGACTAAATTATACACATAAATTTACATATATACAAAGACGGATTAGTTTACACTTCACACAAATGTAAGTTGTAACCACACATCATCACTAAATATCACTTTATTGGATAGTTTGTCCCAGGACCTGTTGTTAATACCATATATGCTTTTCAAAAAAATAAAAATAAGCACACATGACATATTTTATCAAGAAATGGTTATAACTCAACAATAGGATACATAAAAACCACATTCTCAATATAAAGTTGTTGAATGACATAAAAGTGCCAACTCTCACAACAGTGTAAACTGGGGGAAGAGGGTTTCAAACAGGAAACCAACCTGGTTCAGGTAGTCATCCAAAAACATTACGGCATGATCATCCTGTCCTGTATTTAATTTGAAAAGACGCAAAACTTTGTCCCTCCTCAGAGACTGCACCACAAGTAAATTAATTAGTATTATCACATTAATCCAACAGAAATCCTTCGCATAAATTAGCAATAACGTAAGAGAGGAGGAAACAGTATTGAGTTGCGAATTACATTTACCAAACTAAGTCTAAATTCCTCAACAAACAGACCTCTAATTCCCTATCCACTTGCGTTCTGTCCTTCACACTGCTATACAATTGTGACTTCAATATAAAAGGCTCAACCGAACCCTAGAAACAAGTACACCATACCACTATTAAAATCCAGATTGAATAACTAATTCGTTAAACGATCGGAGAATGCAATTAAAATTAAAATTCTGAACTCGCAAGTAGTTAACGGTAACCTAACCTTGTGAATGTGGGGAAACTGCGCTCGCATGATTCGAAGAGCAACCAAGGTATCGTTGAACGTAAGATCGTCCTCTGCTAATTGTGGTTAAGATTAGTCCAATCTACAAAGCGATTCAAAAAACATAACATATAGATAGGAGAGGGGCATTGCGTACCGAGTGAGGATGTATTTCCGGCGTCGGAATCTTCATCTCGACGGCGTTTCGTACCTTTCGATGAAGATTCTGGAAAGTTCTCCATGGACTGCGCGTGCTTGCAAATTCCTATTTGCACACCACTCGTAATCGGTGTCAGATTGATTTCAAAAAAATATATTACACTCCGTTAATAATATAACTTTCTAACTTATTTTATACTTCAGATGTTCTGTTAGAAAAGTGATATAGTGCCAACAAATTTTTGACATCTCTTACATGGCAGGCTGTGACATATGTTTTTAATTTTCTATTTTAAATTGTGTGAATGCACGCCACCTATTTATTTTATTTTGTATTAGGAAAAATGATTGTTTAACAAAGTGAATGTTACAAATTTTTTGACAAAGTGAAGTGGCATGTATTAAAATGATTTTTTTTGAGTTAAAAAATGGAAACCGGACGTGTGAGAGAGAATTGAAGAATAGGGACGTGGGTTCAAAAAATAGATTGTCTTTCACATAACTGTTCCCGCGCATTGGAGTTCATTTTTTGCCCTTCTTAAACCTTTTCTTCCCCTTCCCCATGGTGATACAGAACCATTCTCCTGCACATTTCCATTGCTTAAAATTTTCGCTACATTCACCCAAACCCATTATCGTTGCACATCGAATCCCACCTACACGAAAACAGTTCGTCCACCTACACAAAAGCAGTTCGTCCCGACGGTGGTAGACGAAATCACAGCGGAACGTTCCCGATGGTGGTTGACGGAGAGCATTGAAGTTGCAGGTTAGCATTTTCGATTATAAATCAATTTGGGGTTTAGGGTTTTGATTGGAAACCATTTCTGCTTGGAGTGGAATGTATTTTTGGGGTTTAGGGTTTTCATCCGAAACTGACGTGCTCCTTGTGATATCTATGACAGCTTCGTGCCATTGCCGGAGGTGAGACGAAAATTGAAGTGTCGACGGTGTCATCCCACAAGTGTTTTGTTATCATCATGATCAATAGCATTGTTATTACATTAAGGTCTTTGTTTTGCTTTCCCTTGCGACGTTGATTTTTGGTTTTGCTTGATTCTCTTCGTCTCCTTAACTTTTCGATTCGGTAGAAAAATGAAAATGGGATTCTTAGGATTTTTCTTTCTTGAGAGAATTGTAGTTTCAGGGTTTTCTCAGTTTGCAAGGGATTGTGAGTGTGGTTGATCGATGTGTTGATGTTGAGGACCTATGAAATTGGAAGAGGGACAATAGTTAGTCTTAACAGAAAATCTTCATTTCAAATTAATTTTGGAAGATTACATTGCAAATAGTGGAGACAAACATGTGTTGGCCAATGTATATTTGGTTTAGCTTATTTTGAAGTAATTACTTCAGCAAATTTGCGTTGAAACAAACACACCATAAGTCTTGGCATAAACATATGATTATTACTCGAGAATACGAATGAAGTGGCATTGGGGTCAAATACAAAAGGCCCTTAATCACGGGGAGCATCCTTAAGGTATCCGTTTTCAGTTAATTAGATAGATAGTTTGTTGTTTATAGTGCAATGGTTCATGAATGTGCTAGTCATAATCCTTTTAATGGAATATTGAAAGTAGTTTTGCTATTAAGGTTTGAATATTGAATGTTTAGTTGATTCGGGACAGTATAAAACTATGATACAGGAAGCTAATGTTATTGCTGTGGAAATGCTTTTACAGTTAGTTAATGAACTTTTGTACCAGTAAGGGATTTTGCATGGAGGATCTCACACCCAAATCTGGACTATTATAGTGTTTTTAAGGTACTTGAAAGAAGTAGTTGGATTCTTTATTTTAGTGCAACAGTTGTTACTTTTGAAAATACATGTTCCCTCTCAGGTGTAGGAATCCTGCAATGGTATACTAGAACCTGAAGAATGTGTAAGATAAAAAACTACGTACATTACTGGAAGAACAATGCTATTTTTTATGGGTTTTATTAAGGAAAAAACTTCAATGCAATTTCTTACGTGTTTATGGTACTGTTGTCCAATCAGAGTTGGAGTTTGACATTGCAATATCCATAATAGAGGTTTGTATTAAAGATCTGTTGAAGCTAGGAGGTGAAACTTTAATTTTAATTGGAGAAAAACAAAAAGTGTACCTCAGGAAATTCATCTTAGTTTTGCCCTTTTCATAACTCCTCAATCCGACATGCATGAGTTTTATCCTTTTGGTTATGATGAAAGTTTAGTAAGCTGCAATTGATGTTGCTGGCTAGCAGCATGGAAATTGACCTTGACTCTGTGTGTTCTTCTTAAGTCTCATTTAATTAATGAAGTAATAAATAAATTCATAATTAGTAGAGTGACACAGTAATGGTTTTCTTGCACCATTAACCATGGTTTTCTGAAATAATTTGTGTGGGTTGTTGATGTTGTTACAGGTAGAATTTTGGTTCATTCATCATCAGTTCAGAAGAATTTAAGTAGGTGTGCACATTTCTTTGTTACGTCGCAATGGTTAAGCGAAAGCTGCCAAACCAGGATGAAAAGAAGGTAAGTTTGATATTCTTACGAAATTTTTGTTAACAAATATTTGAATTCAAAATAATATTTTGTTTTATTATATGTTTCTTAATAGATTCGGGTTCGTGATTTTGTTAAAACACAATATATTGTTCACCTGAACTGTGTACTAAAAGATATACATCGTTCAAAGGTAGAAGGTACACCTTTCAAATGGTGTTTGCAAATGGATAGACCTCTGAATATCTCAAAACCTCTGCTGATGGAGATGCTAAGGAGATGGGTTCCAGAATTTAAAGGTTTTCGTGTAATACAACACATAGTCCCACTTAGGTGTGTTGATGTTTGCATGTGCTTAGGATTGAGTATAGTAGGTGATGAAGTCAAACAATCGACAGCTGCATCTTATATCATGACTCCCAGTATCAAAATAAACTTCATAAAACTTGTTAGCACAATGACCATTCCACATAACCTCCTCCAATATTTTGTACTTTGATTGCACAACATTATTGTTCACATCTTTCACAAAACAATTCATCCTACATCTGAATTCATTTTGGACTTCATCAAATTTAGCATGGGTATACTCACTTTGGAATTGTCTTTCTATGGGTGATTGAGAACCACAAGGTATTGTTGTATTCAAGGATGCAAAGTCAGCTTCGTACTCTTTTTCGGCCTTTTGTCGTAAGGCATTGTCGTATTGCATGACAAATTGTTCAAGTGTGGTACTTGAATTAATGAAGCCATCAAAAAATGCATTCATCCCCTCACTTCGTTGTGTTGAGGACATTCCAGCCCAAAAATCATTCTTCAAGTAACATGGTACCCATCTTTCTCTCTCTTCGAACAACGAGGATAACCAATCACTTTTTTCTAATGCATGCGTGTTGATAAATTCAGCCCACCTAGACTCAAATGCTTCACCATCAATGGAGTCGTACACCAACTGCTTAAATGCTTCTTTTATGGCATTGTAGTTGCCATACCCAACCAACTTCTCTGGTATTTTTTTCATGATGTGCCAAAGGCACCACCGATGTCGAGTACTTGGAAACACACATTGTACTGCATTTTGCATTGCCTTACATTGGTCAGTAACTATACCATTTGGTGCCTTATTTGACATGCACTTCAGCCACACATTAAAGAGCCAAACAAAAGTACTTGTGTCTTCCTTAGACAGTAATCCACATCCTAATAAAATTGATTGACCGTGGTGGTTAATCCCCACAAACGGTGCAAAGGGCATGTCATATTTGTTTGTTAGGTAAGTTGTATCGAAGGACATAACGTCTCCAAAATCATGACATGCGGAGTGACTCCTTGCATCTGTCCAAAAAATGTTACGGATATGATCTTCGGAGTCCAAGTCAATCTCATAAAAGAAATTACTATTTAGTTCTCTCATGCGGGAAAAGTGATTTAGCAATGCTTGGCCGTCCCCATTTTTTCCAAGAGCACGCCTCTTCCTAAGTAGTTTCTAACGTCACGCTCAACAAAGTCCAGGTTCTCATAACCGCCTGCATAAAAAACCAACGATCGAAAACTCTTGTTGATGCGCACTCCCGCCTCGTCATTTATGTCAAGGGTTCTCTTTGCATGCATATTGATGATTCTATTACCTCTAATTAGCCTTGACTTTCTTGGGCTAATATCATGACTGTGTTCGTCCACCAAAGTTTTAATGCACCATTTTCCTTCTCTTTTAAGTGCAGTCATTTGAGCAGGACAATTCTTCCTTTAGGTATGTAGTGTCTTCTTTTCTAGAGGGATTGCGAACACATATTTTCCTTCCCGCGAGCACACTAACTTCAAATACGAAATGTTCCCATCCAGATCCTTTTGTGAAGTTCTTATCCTCACCCCAAAACCTTTTCGAATAGCATAGTCCTTGTAAATTTTTTTGACCTCGTCCTCTGTTTCGAACCACATCCCAATAGTGGGGTCCCTATGTTGGTCTAAGTCAGCACCTTCATTATTACAACTATTGGGTACCAACGTCATAGTGGTTGCTTGACTTTGGTCGTCCCCGTACAAGGAAATGTCATTTAGTCCCAACGTATGGGTGGCTTCCACATTTTCCATGGTCATACTTATTGAAAATGTCGTTGGTCACACATAAATTTCCTGTGCATTAAAAAATAATGAAAAAATAATAATAAAAATAAGCTTGTTACTGGACATTTATTGTTACCACAACTATATAGGCCAATACCCACACATTGGAAACTAGAAGAACCATATCTTAACGGGTGTCTTTATGAATCAACTTTACATCTTTCGCAAAACCCTATGGTTGTTGAACTGTAGATTAAAGACTATATTTTTAGGTATGTTGTCCAACTATCACAGATGGACTGCATTGTATTAAATGCTTCATTTAATATAGCAATGAATGGTGTACTTACCTCCTCTATGAAGCACCTCGGAGGTTAAAGAATGTTGGGTGAGATAATGAATGAAGTAAGCGCGAACTCACTGTTGCATAATAACTGGGAGAAGAAATGCTATGTTGGTTGCATCCGTGCACATTCAATGACCCAATGAACCACCACGGAGGTTGAAGAAAGTTGGGTAAGGTAATGATGAAAGTTGGCGCCAACTCACTGTTCCGTAATAAATGGGAGATGAAATGCTATGTTGGTTGCATCCGTTTGCATTCAATGACCCAGCTGGGTGGATGGGACATGAATAGTTATTACAATGCAATAGTACGTTTCAGTCATATGAAAGCTTGATGAGAAAGTAAGTATTAGGGTAAATTGGGAATTTTGTCCATAGGCAATTAAAGTGATTTAAATAGAGTTCCCCTTCATCAAATCTTAAAGTGAAGAAAAGTATATGACTTAAGTAATCTTTCACCGTCAAAGAGGTAGGAACTTCTGCCTTCAAATCTTGCTATTGCGATGTCGGTATAACATTGCAACAAAAAATCAAGCTTTTTATTATCTTATTCTACGTAACATTTTATTAACATAATGACTTTTTTTTTTCATTTAAATCCAGGTGCGCAATTGGAACCTTGGGAGGGATTGGATATTGATGACTCCAACATGGAAACAATTTTCAAAAAGTGCAACTCAAATATAGATCTTATTCCTGGTCCAGCTGGTAATGTGCAAGCAGTTTTATTAAACAGGGAATCAAGTGAAGCCAAAAACACACAAGAATTTGTGAAGGACAGGTGGAAATGAGCGAAAATGTTTATCAAGCGTCACGGTATAAACATCATACGAGTTTGTTTGACTTTATAATTGAAATGAAATTATTTTTTAAACTCCGATGCAGGTTTGGGTGGTGATGGTGACATGCAATTCTTAAGCAAACTAGATGCCAAACTACATACCCGAAAGTCGTTGGATGAGGATAGGTTGGCTTTTCTGGCATGCATTATCAAAGACTGCAAGCACAACAGATTGGGTGATATGACAATCACAATCAAGGTTAGTGGTTATGCCTTCGTACTTGAAATGCAAAAGTATTTCAAATATAAATACTGAAGTAGTCTAATTTTTATGTAGGATCAATTTGGAACCGCGAAGGCTAGTGTCCATAAGAAAGTTGTACAAGATGGACAATTTGGTCCAAACATTGGTATTGGCTCAGTGATGCTATTACAAGATGTACTTTCCTATTTCTAAGTCCTTTATAACAAAAGAGAAATTGAAATATTTATTGTCTATCAAAACTTAACTTGTTCAAATTCAACTTAAATAGGTTGTATTTTTTCGGGCAAGTTCCACAACTCATTACCTTAACATAACAATAAGGAACATGGTGAAGGTAATACGAAATGTATAAAATAAGTCATATCTTATTATGTACTAAATAAATTCACTAACATATTATTTCATACATGAATAGGTATTCAAGTTCGACATATGCCCCCCAACTGAGGATCTAGTGAAGGCATTTGTTACCCTACTAAGCAACAGGCATGGAGAAGAAGTGAACGTCGAAGCGATCTTGAAAAAACTAAAACCTCCATTACATGAAGTACCTTCAACTGATCTTGGGCAAACATCAAATGCAAAATCATCGAACGATGACAATTGATAACTTATGTTTGTTTTCGTGTCTGAATGTTTTAACATAATACCATGTTTGTTTAATGTATACATGTTTAGGATTTCAACTTTTAATTAAATGGCAAACACTAAGTACTTATATGGCAAACTCAGTTAGTCATATTGAACAACATGTTTTCGTTATTTCAGTGCGTTATTGGATCTATGCATGTTGTGGGCTGCAAATAAATAACTGGATTTTGTTTTGTCTTATGACGTTCTGGCATGCTCATAATGTTTAAAAATAAGTTCCTCAAAAAAATGGAAGGATGTTTCAATGCCTAACAATGAAAACAAGGATGCAAGTTTAAATGTCAATCACTGAATTTATATATGGCAAACGCAGTGAACTGTTTTGCACAACAGGTTTTGATTGACTGGTGGGAACTTCATTTGCATTTTCTTTTCACTAAACTTTTTTATTCAAAAATCAGTATAACTTTCTTGGTGTCACCAATATATGGCAAACACAAAAAGTTCTAAAATAATTTGGTTGGACCAAAGCTGCAACTTTAAATGACAATCCCTAACTACCTATATGGGAAAACTCTGTAAAGAGGTTTGCACAACAAGTTTTGACGGACAGGTTGGAACTTTATTTGTATTTTCTTTTCACTAAACTCTCTTAATAAAAAACCACTAAAACTTTTTTGGTGTGACCTACATAAATGGAAAGCACATAAAGTTCGAAAATAGTTTGGTGTCATAAAGGATGCAGTTTTAAATGGCAATCAGGAACTACTTAAATGGCAAACGCTGTTAAATGTTTTGCACAACAGGTTTTCACGGATAGGTGAGAACTTCATTTGCATTTTCTTTTCACTAAACTCTCTTAATAAAAAACCAGTAAAACATTTTTTTTGTGACCTACCTAAATGGAAAGCACAAAAAGTTCCAAAATAGTTTGGTGTCATAAAGGATGCAGCTTTAAATGGCAATCAGGAACTACTTAAATGGCAAACGCTGTTAAATGTTTTGCACAACAGGTTTTCACGGACAGGTGGGAACTTTATTTGCATTTTCTTTTCACTAAACTCTCTTAATAAAAAACCAGTAAAACTTTTTTGGTGTGACCTACATAAATGGAAAGTACATAAAGTTCGAAAATAGTTTGGTGTCATAAAGGATGCAACTTTAAATGGCAATCAGGAACTACTTAAATGGCAAATGCTGTTAAATATTTTGCACAACAGGTTTTCACGGACAGGTGGGAACTTCATTTGCATTTTCTTTTCACTAAACTCTCTTAATAAAAAACCAGTAAAACTTTTTTGGTGTGACCTACATAAATGGAAAGCACATAAAATTCCAAAATAGTTCGGCGTCATAAAGGATGCAGCTTTAAATGGCAATCAGGAACTACTTAAATGGGAAACGCTATTAAATGTTTTGCACAACAGGTTTTCACGGATAGGTGGAAACTTTATTTGCATTTTCTTTTCAGTAAACTCTCTTAATAAAAAAATAGTAAAACTTTTTTGGTGTGACCTACATAAATGGAAAACACATAAACTTCCAAAATAGTTTGGTGTCATAAAGGATGCAGCTTTAAATGGCAATCAGGAACTACTTAAATGGCAAACGCTGTTAAATGTTTTGCACAACAGATTTTCACAGACGGGTGGGAACTTTATTTGCATTTTCTTTTCAGTTAACTCTCTTAATAAAAAAACAGTAAAACTTTTTTGGTGTGACCTACATAAATGGAAAACACATAAACTTCCAAAATAGTTTGGTGTCAGAAAGGATGCAGCTTTAAATGGCAATCAGGAACTACTTAAATGGCAAACGCTGTTAAATGTTTTGCACTACAGGTTTTCACGGACAGGTGGGAACTTTATTTGCATTTTCTATTCACTAAACTCTCTTAATAAAAAACCAGTAAAAATTTTTTGGTGTGACCTACATAAATGGAAAGCACATAAAGTTCGAAAATAATTTGCGAAGACCAAGGCTGCAACTTTAAATGGCAATGACAAAGTACTTAAATGGCAAACGCTGTAAAGGGTTTTGCACAAATTGTCCTTAGACAGGTGCCCATTTGAATTGGAACAAAATTTAACCACGGATACATGCCTAACTTTCTTATCCAAATATTAGTGCATAATTTAAGTGCCTGGGTATGTCCTTTACACATTTTGGAAAAAAAAAATTCAAATTTTAATTGGAGATTAAAGTGGTAGACATTGACAACTTAAATGGCAAATACAGTTACTGTTTATGGACCAATACAGATGTACATATTTGTGACACATCAAACCTGATAAATGACACTAATTTGGTCAACACAAAGTATCTATCTTATACATAGTAAGCACTTCAACATAATATTGTAGCAAAAGCTCTAAATGATGTCCGATAACAAGGTCTTGCAATGTCATAATAACATAAATACATCAACTATTTTCTCCACAAATTTCAAAAAAACAAGTACACACATCTATTTACGAAACTTTCGTCTCTGATATGTGGCAAATAGGGTTCGAATTCTTGCACTCTTCAAACGTAATCGTGGTTGATGCTTCATTCGATCATACATATTGCTTTCTTCATATTCATTTGTGTCTTCATTATCAAACTCTGCTGCTTTTTGAACTTCCTCATCATGGTCCATGTCTTTACCAAAAACGGAATAACTGTGTTGAGCACTGCAACAACCGTTGACATCCGCAACACCATCGCCAATTATGTCATCAAAATACTCATGACTTGGATGGGAACACCCTCCAGATCCCTCATTAAATTCACCTGTCCTATCGACAATATGCCTTTTCAATTCCTTCAATTGAGCTTCTAGTTCATCAATGAGCTGTTCTTGTTGATCTACCGCAAGTTCTAACCCATCGTTGTTTGTCACGTCTGTCTTCTCAGAAAAACCACGACCAAAGGCTTCAAAAGCTTCTCTAACAATTACATAACCAAACTCTTCTGGTGAGGCAACTACATCAAAAACAACCTGCATACCATTCCAAAATGAAGCCATAAATCAGTGCATGCAATAAATAAACCATGTAATAATTACAAAAATAAAAATAACTAAATTGAAAATTACCAAATTCTTATTGAAACTTCGACTGATGACAAAATCGCCCACTTTCACATTCATCCAATGCAAAACACGTGGGAATTTGGTTGACAAACATCGACCCTTTTGGGACCACATAAGCAGATGGTCATAAGCCCATAACTACAAAACATATGAATGAAGAACATTTGTCGATCAACAACAAATACTACAACATCATTCAAGTCAAGTAAACACTAAATCAAAAATTCATACCTGTAGCAAATAAACACATCTATCTACATGGAAGTGTCTTTTAGTTCCACCTCTCTTAAACAAGAAAGAAGCACGACATATGCTCCCAACCAAGTATTCATACACAACAACACCCCAATTCAAATTTCCAAGACCTTCAATATCATCTACCCGCTTAAACAGAATTGGGAAAACCCTACCAATACGATTTGGCAACAAAAATTCACAAATGCCCAACAATATATAAACTCTACAAAAGTCAGGTATAGAAATTTCTTTCCTATTTCGCATTAGGAAGTCATACAACATGCTTAAGTCGACGTTCTTACTTTGAAACATTTTCCTACAATTACTCTCCACTTCGATTTCGTTTAAATTGAATTTTGGACCAACCACCCTAAGACCAAGACCTACACAAACATCCAATAAAGTAAATCGAACTGATTGGGATCTAATTTGAAAACATCCACTCTTGTCATCCCATCTAGAACATAATTTACTAAGAAGGTTTCTAGACAATTTCGTAGGCTCCTTCAACATTGTTAACCATCCGAAACATGTCCCTTCAATAAATAATTTTTGCTCTGCTGTTAACTGGTTGTTAATAGATGCAAGATATTTTGTTCCACAAGAATGCCTCAAATGTATCTGCAAAGAAAATTAAACAACTACACTAATGGGACTTATTAAAATGTCAAACACAAATCAAATGTATGGTAACGTTATTCATACCTTATTTTCAATGGAGTCATTACCTTGTTGCATATCCATACTTAGTAGAGTTATCAACAAACACTCACCAACGCCCTAAAACCTAAAAATGACCACACAGAAAATCAATCATAAAAACCAAAAAAGCACATCACCAAAACGGATAAAACACATAACACCACATGATCAAATAAAGTAATCAAACTAATAAAACAAGGAACAAAGTATTAAACAACAAATTGGAACTGTTTATGTGGCAAACACATTGCAACTTTTAGAATTCAAATAATATAAAAAATATGAAAAATTTTAACCAAATTATTATCACAATAGAATGTGCTTGGAAATAGAGTTCCAATCTAAATTCTTAAATGGTGTTAACTAGGTTCATGTTATTCACCATTGACACTAGTAGCGAAGTGATACAAAATTTGCAAGGGGAGTTTTCAAAAGTTCCAATATTCTTACAGAATCATAACTACAGAATTTAATCTCATTTTTTGTCATAAAACATATGTAGCATATATGATTCAGGTAAAACTTTGATTCATAGGTTCATTCAACAAAATAATATGAAATCAATTACTAACATACAAATTAACATGAGTTGAGAATAAAAAGAAACAACGTCACAATGTAAAGATATAATAACAACTGTAACCAAATCAAAATGAAAAGATGAAGAATATGACAAATGGATAATACATCACGTAAACATGGACCAAAATATTAAACACCAAATTGTAACTGTTTATGTGGCAAATGCATTGCAACTTTTAGTATGCAAATAATATAAAGCTTCCAACTAATAGAATTCATTCAACGAGTGTGTAAGACTAAGCCATCCAATCATACTTTCATCAAACACCACAACACAACAAACCATTTCAAATCAAATAGGGGATTCACAAAGAACAAAACTCAAAATAAAGGAGGCTAGATTCAAATGACACTCACAAAAGCAAAATTGAAATAACCTGCAAATAAGTCAGCTCCGTAAACACCACACTTCAATTTTCATCTCACCTCCAGCAATGGCACGAAGCTGTCATAGATATCATAAGGAGCACGTCAGTTTCGGATGAAAACCCTAAACCCCAAAAATACATTCCACTCCAAGCAGAAATGGTTTCCAATCAAAACCCTAAACCCCAAATTGATTTATAATCGAAAATGCTAACCTGCAACTTCAATGCTCTCCGTCAACCACCGTCGGGAACGTTCCACTGTGATTTCGTCTACCACCGTCGGGACGAACTGCTTTCGTGTAGGTGGGATTCGATGTGCAACGATAATGGGTTTGGGTGAATGCAGCGGAAATTTTAAGCAATGGAAATGTGCAGGAGAATGGTTCTGTATCACCGTGGAGAAGGGGAAGAAAAGGTTTAAGAGGGGCCAAAAATGAACTCCAACGCGCGAGAACAGTTATGTGAAAGACAATCTATTTTTTGAACCCACGTCCCTATTCTTCAATTCTCTCTCACACGTGCAGTTTCCATTTTTTAACTCAAAAAAATCATTTTAATACATGCCACGTCACTTTGTCAAAAAGTTTGTAACATTCACTTTGTTAAACAATCGTTTTCCTTTGTATTAGCGTACAGATGTCGTCGTGCACTTATTTTTTAAATATGAATGATAATAGTATTTAATATATTAAGTTAATATATAAAATAAATTTATATTTATTAAAAATAAAGTGAAATAAATGGAGAAATTAATTGTTAATGAATAAAAAAAAGATAAACAGTTTTATAGAAAATAAGTAAAAATAACCATTAATTTTGAAAAAATTTAATAAATAATTATATTGTAAATGGTAGAATTGGTATTATGAAATGTGAACACAAAAGAGGGAATCATCTTTATATATTGTTATAAATATTAAAATAGTGAACGTATCTATCTATCTATATATATAAAGGAATTCCCTCTTTTGTGTCCACATTTCATAATTCCAACTTTACCCTTTATAATTTAATTATTTATTAAATTTTAAAAAATTCATGGTTACTTTTACAAGTTTTTATAAAATTATTTATTTATCTCCTTTTTCTTTTTTTCACTTACTATTCATCAACAGTTATTTTTCTCTTATTTTCTCCGTACATTTTATTTTATTTTTTATAAATATACTTTTATTTTGTTTATTAACTTAATAACATTACAATATCATCAATTATTAATATAATTCAAAAAATGCATACACACATGCGCGATAGCGCTTGTGTTTACAAATATTGTTATATTAAGTTATATTATTGCAAATATTGTTATTAATATAATTAGTAAATTTAAGTGATGCAATAATAATTTTAATTTTAAATATAATAAATAGAACTGATATCATAATATAATATAGTTAATTGATTTTATGAAATAATTATAATATAATTGTTATTATTTTAAATTTTTTTAGAATAATAATATAATTGTTATTATATTTATTTAATAATTAAAAATACTAATAATATTATTAATATAAATTATAAAAATTTTAAAAGATTAAAACTCTATTTAGCAAAAATATTTAGTATAACAACATTTTCTATAATTAAAAAAAGTGTAAGGCCCAATATTGTTTTTCTCATATTGTCTTTGTATGCTTACTATATTTTGGATGAGCTGATATGTTAAAGGCATGAAATGCATAATGTGCATGTATGGGATTGGTTCATGGATTGAATATGATAAGTTGGTATGGAACTGATATGAGATATGGAATAATTCATGGGTGAGACATGATAAATTTTGGTATGGTATTGGCATGAGATATAATTCTATATTCATGAATTTGGGAAGGATGTGTTGTTATTGATTCAACATGGAATATGAATGAAGAATGGTTAATAAGGTTGGCATGGGATCTATATTTGTATTAAATATTACTTGATTGATTGAGTATGATTGGTATGTGGTCAGCACATAATTCCATGAGCCTCTAAGTGAGACCTCATGGTGGTGCTTTAGTGGTCGGGATGTAATTCCATGACCCCTATTAGTGGGAGTTCATGGTGGTGCCCCATCTATGTAATTTAGTAAGGATTCAAGGTAAGATTGCATCCTAACGCTTTAAGGAGTCAGTTAGTCTCACATAGAGCAGACTAACTCTTGTGGTGAGAGTAGCAGGAGGCCTGAAATTTATTAAGGGTTAATCTTGTGTGGGGGGATTGAGACATTGTAACACTTAGCTCGGAGGTGAGCAGCTCGGGGGTGAGCAGAGAAATCCACCACAGGTGCAAGCATCCGCTGAATCCGACTAAATTATACGTATCCGGATGAGTCAAGTCTGAGTCTTAGTGTATTGTTTGAGAAGTCATAACATGTTTGGATGACATATACTGCTTGGGCTGTGAAATAACATGTGACTGCATGATAGACTGTTTTATACTCTAACTTACCTTTCTATTGTTTGTTGTATGTTCTGTGTGTGTGGTTTTCTCTTTTTACGGTGATCATCAACTTATTGATGTGAGCATATGCGAGAAACACCCCTGGTCCACAGGGAGGTGATGGTTTCGCTGTGTAGCCCACATGGGCTGGATTCTATTGTTTTGGGCCTTATTTTAGGGCTATGGCCCATGTATTGGCTGTCCTTTAAATGTCCATTTTATTACTGTTGAATTTTTGTATCTGGTTTAGTTTGGCATCGTTGTGTGCCTTGGATAATGGTAAGGAGTTATGTTTAAACTCCAAGACTGCGCTACTATATTATTTTGGTGTGACGCTTCCTTTAATTACGTTTATTAATTAAATGGAGTGTTACAAAAAGCACACTTATAATAATAACACCATTATGAATAGTAATAATAATAATAATAATGATACCAATAATAATAATAATATTTATGCTATAAATATTAATATTAATTGTAACGTGAAGGCTAATGTCAACTATAATAATCTATAATTATATATAACGATATACATTAACAACAAAACAAATAAAAATGACAAATAATTAAATTACGATCTTGTAGTAAATTAATTTAAGATGTGTGTCTAACTATAAAAAAAATAATAATAATAATAACACCATTATAATAATATCTCGTAGTGATAATTGTAAGGCCTAGTTATTTTCCGTTTGGTTTATTTTATGGGTTGTCCAATTCTTGGGCCTAAGGGGAGTTGGCCCAATTCATTTTCTGACCTAAAGCGCTCAAAACCCTAAGTTAAGCTCACTTTCGTAAAAACAGATTTTCCTTCTCTTAGAGCTGCTGCCGCCTCTGCTAGGGTTCCAGAGCGCACCTTCCGTTCGCATTCTGCTTGACTCCGTTCTTGACCCACGTAAGTGTTTCCAATCCATGCTCCTAAAATCCCTGGTCCCCTCATTATGTCGACCTTTAAAGACGTTACCTTTCACATTTCCAGATCCAACCCATTCCAACTCATCATAATCCATCCATGGACATAGAATCCAACACATCTCATTATCATGCCTCTTTAATAAAAACCGCCTCATTTATTTCACATGCCAAGTCCATACCAAACCCATCATCCACATTTCATGAATCATGCCAAGCATACATAACATTCCATTATATACATGTTTCTCATCATACCATTCATTTCCAAACCAATACTAATCATCTAAGAACAACCGAGCATCCAAACAGCACACTGTCTCGCCTAGCCCCTCGCTTAGGCTGAAGGGTCTTGCTCAGGCGAGTCCCTCTTCGCCTAGGCGAGGGCTCAAGAAAGGGGCAGGAGCACACGCGCTTAGGCGAGACCCCTCTCGCCTTGGCGAGGTACTCGCTCGCTCAAAAATCGAGTTGGTCGCCTGGGCGACCTTTCGCGCAAAAAGGTTCTAGGCGAGTCCCTGTTCATCTCACCTAGGCGAGACTGGCTCGCTTGGGCGAGAGTAACAGGCCTCGCCACTGTTCTCCTGCAACAGTCGTACTCAGCAAACCAAAACAACATACCAAACGCATTTTAAGCACACAGAGCCACAAATCAGTCAAAGACCCTCAGTACAACAGTGAAATAGCAGTAAAAGAATGAAATACACGAGTGGGTTCTAGCTTCCCTACCTGGAACGAGCTAGTTTAAAGTGTCCTGACACCGAACAGCGGAGTACCACAGCTCTAGGAGGAGATCACAGAGCTGGAAAAACGAACAAGGAGTGTTTACTATTGAAGCTCTAACACTACACACGAAAAATAGGACCAGAGATTTTAGGAGCATGGATTGGAAACACTTACGTGGGTCAAGAACGGAGTCAAGCGGAATGCGAACGGAAGGTGCGCTCTAGAACCCTAGCAGAGGCGGCAGCAGGTCTAAGAGAAGGGAAATCTGTTTTTACGAAAGTGAGCTCAACTTAGGGTTTTGGGCGCTTTAGGTCAGAAAATGAATTGGGCCAGCTCCCCTTAGGCCCAAGAATTGGACAACCCATAAAATAAACCAAACGGAAAATAACTGGGCCTTACATTCCCTCCAACAACAAAAATTTTTGACCCCGAAAATGAAACTTATCAGGTAAAAAGATGTGGATGTGATTTTCTCATGTCCTCCTTTAACTCCCAAGTCGAGTCACCCGTCCTCCGATCCCAGATGACTTTAACAAGACTAATGTCTTTCCTCGACGTTCCTCAACCTTGCTATCCTCAAGAGCTATGGGTAGTACTTCCACGGTGAGGTCTTCCCTGATCTGTATATCCTCCGCTTCCAACACATGGGCCAAATCGAATACATACTTCCTCAGCTGTGACACATGGAACACCGGATGAAGGTTCGCCAACTGCGGGGGTAAAGCTATCTCATAAGCCACCAGTCCAATCCTTCTCGTGATTTGATATGGGCCAAGGAATTTAGGGGAGAGTTTCCTTGAGCGGAGAGCCCTTCCCACACCAGTGGTTCGGGTCACCCTCAAGAATACATGATCATCGGCTGTGAACTCCAAGGGCCTCCTCCTACGGTCTGCATAGGCCTTCTGCCTACTCTGAGAGGCATGCATCCTATCTCTCACCATCCTCACCTTCTCGGTGGTCTGCTCTAACAATTCTGGTCCAACCAACACCGCTTCCCCATCCTGATACCAGCAAAGAGGAGTCCTACACCTCTTGCCATAAAGAGCCTCGTATGGCGCCATGCCAATGCTCGCATGAAAACTGTTGTTGTAGGTGAACTCTATCAAAGGAAATACCTCATCCCAAGCACCCAGATGATCCAATATGCAAGTCCTCAACAAATCCTCTAACGACTGGATCGTCCTCTCAGACTGGCCATCGGTCTGAGGGTGATAAGCTGAACTCATGGTGAGCTTGCTACCCATCGCACCCTATAGTGTCTGCCAAAACCGAGATGTGAACCGTGGGTCTCTGTCGGAAACTATGCTCGAAGGCACTCCATGAAGCCTCACTATCTCTTTAATGTATAGTTGGGCCAACTTGGCCATTGACATTCTCAAGTTCATCGCCAATAAGTGGGCACTCTTGGTCAACCGATCCACTATCACCCAGATGGTGTCATGTCCCCTAAAAGTCCGTGGCAAATGGGTCACAAAATCCATGGAGATGCTGTCCCATTTCCACACTAGTATTTCCAAAGGCTGTAGGATTCCCCCGGGTCTCTGGTGTTCCACCTTCGCCTTCTGACAAGTCAGACAAGCTGATACAAACTGTGCCACATCCTTCTTCATTCCCTGCCACCAAAAGTTTTCCTTGAGATCCTGGTACATCTTAGTCATGCCAGGCTGCAGACTAAGACGACTCTTATGTCCTTCCTCAAGAATTAACCGTTTTACCTCCGCATCATCGGGTATACATACTCTGCCCCGAAACCTCAGTATGCCATCATCACTCAAAGCAAAGTCTCTAGCTTCCTCTGATCCAAGTTGTTCTCTAACCCTGTCCAGACTAGCATCCAACAACTGCCTCTCCCTGATCGAGTCCAAGAAGTTACTAGATATAGTAAGGGTACTACACCTAATGGACTCGAACCCCAACTCCACCTGTATCCTCATGTCTCTGAACTCCTCTAGTAGTTCTACCTCTTTTATCATTAGATGTGCCGTATGTACCGTCTTCCTACTCAAAGCATCTGCCACCACATTTGCCTTCCCCGAGTGATATAAGAGCTCGAAGTCGTAATCCTTCAGGAACTCCATCCACCTCCTCTGCCTCATGTTCAACTCCTTATGGTCAAACAAGTACTTGAGGCTCTTATGATCGCTGAACACACGGAACTGAGCACCATAGAGATAGTGCCTCAAGATCTTCAAGGCAAATACTATCGCCGCCAACTCTAGATCATGAGTGGGGTAGTTACGCTCATGCACCTTAAGCTGTCGTGAAGCATACGCCACTGCCTTCTTTTCTTGCATCAAGACACAACCAAGCCCGAGATGAGACGCGTCGCAATAGACTTCAAACAGTTTCCCCACATTCGGTATTACCAATATAGGAGCACTCGTCAATCTTCTCTTTAGCTCTTGAAAGCTCTCCTCACACTTGTCCGTCCAAGTGAAAGGTTGGTCCTTTCGGGTAAGCAAAGTAAGAGGCGCCACTATCTTGGAAAATCCCTCTATGAATCTCCTATAGTAGCCCGCTAACCCTACAAAGCTCCTGATCTCTGTGGCCAACTAGGACTCTCCCACTTTACCACTGCCTCGACCTTTGCTGGGTCTACTGCAATCCCCTGGGCGGATATCACATGTCCCAAAAACTGAACTTCCCCCATCCAAAACTCGCACTTGGATAACTTGGCGTACAATTGTTTCTCTCTCAAAACACCAAGCACCAACCTCAGGTGTTCCGCATGCTCCTCTTGAGTCCTGGAATAGATAAGGATGTCGTCTATGAAGACTACGACAAACTTATCTAGGAAAGGCCGGAAGATCCTGTTCATGTAATCCATGAACACCGCCGGAGCGT
>Ga0209589_1000276_pt1 | contig 65299 bp, 60 predicted proteins | sample CowpeawhiteBW_FD_187525 | JGI IMG/M metagenome (GOLD analysis project Ga0209589, IMG submission 187525) | Root nodule microbial communities of legume samples collected from California USA - Cow pea white BW (SPAdes) (version 2) | ecosystem: Host-associated > Plants > Roots > Nodule | place: USA... | reverse complement strand
CGCAAAGCTCGGCGGATGGACCGGCTACGCCTCGCATCGCCCACCTGGACCAATCACCTTCCACATCGGGATGGCTCGCTTCCAAATCCTCGTATACGGCACCGCAAACGTGTAGATGCCATAGTGCGAAGGCAGGGACCCATAACCACAGGGTTTAATTGTTGAGGAAGGCTGTGGCCCCAGCCCTGCGCAACAATGACCTTCGGTGGTTATGGGTCCCTGCCTTCGCCGGGACGACGGTGGAGTATGTGGCGCCGTTCGCTACTCAGCTTGACGGGTTGATACGTTACCGGGCCGACTGGGCAAACAAAAAGGCGGCCACGAAGGCCGCCTTTTCAAATCGTGCGATCGGTGCGCGGCTTACTCCGCCGCCAGCTTCACTTCCGGCGCAGCGGCGCGGATTTCGGCGTCGACCTGCGATTCGAACTTGGTAAAGTTCTTCTGGAACATGCCGATCAGCGCACGCGCGGTCTTGTCGAACTCGGCCTTGTCGGCCCAGGTCTTGATCGGATCGAGGATGTGCGGCTCGACGCCCGGCAGCGAGGTCGGCACCGCGAAGCCGAAATAGCGGTCGGTGCGGAAATCGGCGTTGCGCAGCGAGCCGTTCAACGCGGCGGTCAGCAGCGCACGCGTCACCTTGATCGGCATGCGGCGGCCGACGCCGTACTTGCCGCCGGTCCAGCCGGTGTTGACCAGCCAGCAATCGACATTGTGCTTGGCGATCAGCTCGCGCAGCATGTTGCCGTACACGGACGGATCACGCGGCAGGAACGGCGAGCCGAAGCAGGTGGAGAATTCCGGCTGCGGCTCGTTGCCGAGACCGCGCTCGGTGCCGGCGACCTTCGCGGTGTAGCCGGACAGGAAGTGATACATCGCCTGCGCCGGCGTCAGCTTGGCGATCGGCGGCATCACGCCGAAAGCGTCGGCGGCCAGCATCACCACGTTCTTCGGATGCGGCGCGCACCCGGTGCGCGAGGCGTTCGGGATGAAATCGAGCGGATAGGCCGAGCGGGTGTTCTCGGTCTTCGAGCCGTCATCGAAATCGGGCGCACGGTCGTTCGCGCCGAGCACGACATTCTCCAGCACCGCGCCGAAGCGTTTGCTGGCGGCATAGATTTCCGGCTCGGCTTCGGCCGACAGCTTGATGCACTTGGCGTAGCAGCCGCCTTCGAAATTGAAGACGCCGTCCTCGCTCCAGCCGTGCTCGTCATCACCGATCAGCGTGCGCTTGGGATCGGCGGAGAGCGTGGTCTTGCCGGTACCGGACAGGCCGAAGAAGATCGCGGTGTCGCCGTCGGGGCCGACATTGGCCGAGCAGTGCATCGGCATCACGCCCTTCTCGGGCAGATAGTAGTTCAGCGTGGTGAACACGCTCTTCTTCATCTCGCCGGCATATTGCGAGCCGCCGATCAGGACGATCTTGCGGGCGAAATCGATCGCGACGACGTTCTCCGAGCGCACGCCATGGCGCTTCGGGTCGGCGCGGAAGCTCGGCAGGTCGATGATGGTGAGTTCGGGAACGAAGCCCGTGAGCTCCGAGGTTTCGGGGCGGATCAGCAGCGTGCGGATGAACAGCGAATGCCAGGCAAGCTCGGTGAAGACACGCGTCTTGATGCGATGCTTCGGATCGGCGCCGCCATAGAGATCTTGCGCGAACAGCGTCATGCCTTCGGCGTGCTTGAGGAAGTCGGCATAGAGCGTCGCGAACTGCTCCGACGTGATCGACTGGTTGCCGGCCCACCACATGCTCTTGTCGGTGAGTCCGTCGCGAACCGTGAACTTGTCCTTCGGGCTGCGGCCGGTGAACACGCCGGTGTCCGCGCACAGCGCGCCATCGGCCGAGAGCACCGCTTCGCCGTTGCGCAGCGCATGCTCATAGAGCTGAGGCGCGCCATAATTCCAGTGCACGCCCTTGAGATTTTTTAAGCCGAATTTGTCGGCACCGAAGGCACCGTTATGCACGCCCATCTCTTGCACGAAGAACCTCCTCGAACCCGCGTATCCTTGCTCGCGCGAATGTCGCCAAACGCGCCCCGCCGCGGTGACCGCCTGTTGAATATAGCCTTCCGGCTCCGGTCCGGCGACCTAATAGTGGGGATCGCCGGGCTTGCCAAGCTAGTCGACCGGGTTTTGGTTTATTCCAAGGCGGGCTCGTCATTTCATGCATATGCCGCAGCGCGGGACTGTTTCGCTTCGCTTTCGCTTTCCTGTCGATTTCACGGAAGTTGCGCGACGTTTGATCGCTGTTTTCCCTGGAATCACGGCACTGCAATGCACAAACGATGCCAGCGCGTGAGGCAGGTGCGATCCGACCAGCGCGCAAATGGCCGAGAATGCCGGGTATGCATTTCGCGACGACGATGCGTCGTCGAGGCGCTTCGGCAAGACCTGACGCAACGTCACCACGCCGCGCATGTCGTCCACTATTGTGTTGCACGGATCGCACCACCCGATCTGCACCGAGCTTCAGTCGCGCAACCTCAATCACGGCCAACGAGCCATGGCCGAAGCTGAATCGTGGTAATGCGCAACTGCGGCAAAGGTTCCGCAGATGCACATTCGATCGCCTCGGTGAGGCCGTGCAGCGCCATCGATGATAACGCAATCAGCAACCACTCGGGCATCGCTCTCCGTCGCGAGCGCATCTTCCTGAGCGACGATGTGATTTTACGTGTGCCGCGTTCGCTCTGTCGGCGGCGACAATTCATCGGCGCAAAATGATCGCGCTGTCAGCGTCCCGCCACGACCAACGCCTCCGTCACCAAACGTCTCGCGCGATCTCACCGCACAGAAGCCGCGGCCATGCGACACCATGCCTCGTCGCGGCAACGGCAGCGCGGCTCGGACCGACCGATAGTCCTTTGAACTACCCGTCGTTGGATGATGCGGTGTCGGATGATCCCTTGGCGCGGGCCTCGCCGGCGAGGCGGACCAGCATCTTGCGCAGGTCGGGGCCACTCGTGACCCTTGCCGGGAAATCGAGCCGCAACGTCCTGCGGTCCGCCTGCATGTCTATGCCGTCGGGATCGCAGCCGGTGCAGGTCCAATCCGCACTCTGCGCGCCGAGTAGGCGCGTGGCGTAGAGATTCATCGCCTCGCGGTGATCCTCATTCATATGTGCCACCGCGCCCGCCTCTGCTTCCAACAGGGGCGCCGCGTCGCTGAGATCGGTAAGAAACTGCTCCGGCGTCAGGTCGATGATCCGGCCGAATCCGGCGACCAGATGGGCGCCGGTGGGCCGGACCCGAAAGAACGCAAAATCCTTAAAATCTACAAAGGTTTCCGCGGAGGGATGGACGCTGAGATAGCGGCGGCGCAGCAATGGCGCCGCAGCCTCGTTGGCCTCCTCCGCCCGCCCCGCCAGCATGATCCGCGCCCCTTCCAGCGGATCCCCTTCGGCGCGTTCGTCCAGCATCAGCGAGACCCTGCCATCGGCCAGGATGTTCCTCGTATGCAGCGCCAGCCGCGAGATCAGCAGGATCGGCGAACCGTCCGGATGGGAAGCCAGATTGACCAGCGAGCAATAGGGATCGCCGCTGCCGGTCATGAGTGTGGCGAGCGCCCCCTGGTGGCTGCGTCGCAGCAGCGAGCGGGCGAGCCGAACGGGGTTGAAATCGGGGGTCGGTTGCATGGGCCTATCGGGTCATTTTATTGCGGAACCGGCCGATTCCGCAGCGAAAAAGGGCCTTTCCTCATGATCTCAGGGTGCTATATGGGGTCCAACGCATGGGTCGCAGAAGCGTTTTTTGCGGAACTCGGTCACACTTCAGCCTAGCTTGCATTGCTCGTTGACCGCGTTCGAAGCCCTATTGTACGGCGCGTCGCTGGAATGCCCGCCGCTTAAGCCACTCTCATTGTGAAAGCAGCACATGCCCACAATCGCCTTGGTCGACGACGACCGCAACATTCTCACTTCCGTCTCGATCGCGCTCGAAGCCGAAGGCTATCGCATCATGACCTATACGGACGGTGCGTCGGCGCTGGATGGTTTTCGCACGTCGCCGCCCGATCTTGCGATCCTCGATATCAAGATGCCGCGCATGGACGGCATGGAGACGCTGCGGCGGCTGCGGCAGAAGTCCGATCTGCCGGTGATTTTCCTCACCTCCAAGGATGAGGAGATCGACGAATTGTTCGGCCTGAAAATGGGCGCCGACGATTTCATCCGTAAGCCGTTCTCGCAGCGCCTGCTGGTCGAGCGCGTCAAGGCTGTGCTTCGCCGCGGTCAGCCCAAGGATCCGACCGCGCCGCCGAAGGAGCCCGACGCCCGTGCGCTCGACCGCGGCCTGCTGCGGATGGACCCGGAGCGCCACACCTGCACCTGGAAGAACGAGCCGGTCACGCTGACGGTAACCGAATTTCTGATCCTGCAGGCGCTTGCCACCCGCCCCGGCGTGGTGAAGAGCCGCAATGCGCTGATGGATGCCGCCTATGACGACCAGGTCTATGTCGACGACCGCACCATCGACAGCCACATCAAGCGGCTGCGCAAGAAGTTCAAGGTGGTGGACGACGAGTTCGAGATGATCGAGACGCTGTACGGCGTCGGCTATCGCTTCAAGGAAGCCTGATCTGCGCTTCCGGGACGCTTTGTTAACTGACAGGGCCCGCGCGGCTGGGGTAAGGTCGCGCGGGCGATTACGTGCTTCGCGGGACGACATCCACACCAACCGGCAGCTTTGCCAGTGCTTGATCGAACGCAGCCCGAGCCGGGACTGAACACCGAGGACGCGCTACTGCTCCTCGAACACGATGCAATAGCTGACGACGTGGCGCTGGAGAAAGGCTGGCGGCGCCCGCTCGGCTGGCTGCGCCGTGCCGGCCAGTTCTTCTTCGCGCTGTCGTTCTCGAGCCTGACGCGCCGCATCGTCTCGCTCAATCTGGCCGGCCTCGTCGCACTGGTCGCGAGCATCCTCTATCTCTCGCAGTTTCGCGCCGGCCTGATCGAGGCGCGCACGCAGAGTCTCATGGTCTATGCCGAGATCATCTCGGAGGCGATCGCCGCATCGGCGACCGTCGAAGGCAACACCGTGACCATCGATCCCGATCGGCTGCTCGATTTGAAGCCCGGCGAGAGCTTCGGTCAGCCCGATGAATCGGCGGACTTCCCGATCAATCCCGAGCGCGTGGCGCCGATTCTGCGCCGCCTGATCGCGCCGACCAAGACGCGGGCCCGCATCTTCGATCGCGACGGCGGGCTGATCCTCGACAGCCGCAACCTGTTCGCACGCGGCGACGTGCTGCGCATGGAGCTGCCGCCGCCGTCAGAGAAGCCGTCGCTGTACGAGAGAAGCAAGATCGCGATCAAGACCTGGTTCAACCGCGGCGACCTGCCGATCTACCGCGAGCTCGGCCCCGAAGGCGGCAAGGGCTATCCGGAAGTCGCAAAGTCGCTCGAGGGATTGAACAGCAGCATGGTGCGCGTCACCGAACGCGGTGCGGTGGTGGTGTCAGTCGCCGTCCCGGTGCAGCATTTCCGCGCCGTGCGCGGCGCGCTGATGCTGACCACGCAAGGCGACGACATCGACCAGATGGTGATGTCCGAACGCCTCGCCATCCTCAAGGTCGGCGGCGTCGCATCCGCGGTCATGATCATGCTGTCGCTGCTGCTGGCGAGCACGATCGCGGGTCCGGTGCGGCGGCTCGCCGACGGCGCCGAGCGCGTCCGCCATCGCATCCAGACCCGCGTCGAAATTCCCGACTTCACCGGGCGCCGCGACGAGATCGGCCATCTCTCCGGCGCGCTGCGCGACATGACCAACGCGCTCTACAGCCGCATCGAGGCGATCGAGATGTTCGCTGCCGATGTCGCCCATGAGCTCAAGAATCCACTGACGTCGCTGCGATCAGCCGTGGAGACGCTGCCGCTGGCGCGCAACGACAGCAGCCGCGCGCGGCTGCTCGCCGTGATCGAGCACGACGTCAAGCGGCTCGATCGCCTGATCTCCGACATTTCGGACGCAAGCCGCCTGGATGCCGAGTTGCAACGGCAGGACATGGCGCCGGTCGATCTGCGCCGGCTGCTGACGACGCTGACCGGCGTCGCCAACGAGACGCGGCTCGGCCACGACGTCGCCGTCGAAGCCCGCTTCGAGGGCCGCGGGCCCACCGATACGCTCTCGGTGCCGGGCCATGATTCACGGCTCGGCCAGGTGATCTCGAACCTGCTGTCGAACGCGCAGTCGTTCTCCAGGCCCGGTGACAAGGTGCGTATCGTCTGCCGGCGCGTCCGCAATGAGGTCGAGATCGTCGTCGACGACGACGGCCCCGGCATCGGTCAGGATGCGCTGGAGCGGATCTTCGAGCGCTTCTACACCGACCGCCCGCACCAGGGCTTTGGCCAGAACTCCGGCCTTGGGCTCTCGATCTCCAAGCAGATCATCGAAGCGCATGGCGGGCGCATCTGGGCCGAAAATCGCCATGGCCCTGCCGGCGAGGACGGCAAGCCCACGGTCGCCGGCGCACGCTTCGTGGTCAGGCTGCCGACACTATGAGCCGCAACGCCAGCGTGCACGCATCCGCCGTCCTGATCGGCGAGCGTGCCGTGCTGATCCGGGGACCATCGGGCGCCGGCAAGTCCCGCCTGGCGTTCGACCTGATTCTCGCCGGCCGCTCCGGACAGCTTCCGACCGCCATTTTGGTGGGTGACGACCGTGTCCATCTCGACACAGCCGGCGAACAATTGTGGGTCCGGCCGGCGCGGGAACTGGCCGGCCTGATCGAGATCCGAGGCCTCGGAATCCGCCGCTGCCACTTTGTCGGGCAGGCCAGGGTCGGGCTCGTCGTCGACTTGGCGGCCGAGGACGCGGAGCGGCTGCCGCCGCCGGAAGCTCTCAAGATCGACCTAAATGGTGTTTTGCTACCGAGAATTCCGGTCGCTGCCGGCTTCCAACCCCTGCCGCTGGTTGTCGCCGCGCTAACGACAACTGAAAGTTCATGTCCCGGTAATCTTGCGGCCGATTGTGGAAAGGGAATTGGTAACCATATCACATCCACTATCGCGTCCGATTTGGTCGGCGCAGCCTCCCCTCTCGATCGCCAGGAACAGGGAGACTAGCCAAGATGCCCTCTTGCGCAGGGCCTCTGGATGGTCAAAGTGGCGCGTTCGTGCGGTGCACCAAAGAGCGCCCACGAGGAGTTTCCGATGATTGGTCTAGTGCTGGTGACCCATGGGCGCCTTGCCGACGAGTTCAGAGCGGCGCTCGAACACGTGATGGGTCCACAGAAACAAATTGAAGCAATTACGATCGGAGCGGAGGACGACTCCGATCTCTGTCGAAGCGACATCATCGAGGCGGTGAATCGCGTCGATAGCGGCGACGGCGTTGCGATCCTCACCGACATGTTCGGCGGTACGCCGTCGAACCTTGCGATCTCCTGCATGAGCCGCCCGAAAGTGGAAGTGCTCGCAGGTATCAATCTTCCCATGCTGGTCAAGCTTGCCAAGGTTCGCGAGGAGCGCTCGTTGCCCGATGCGATCGCGATGGCCCAGGAAGCCGGCCGCAAATACGTCACCATCGCCAGCCGCGTTCTCGCAGGCAAATGAACGACGAAACCTCGGGCGCAAACGAAGTCGGCCCGAGCGTGCCAGCGGGTGCCATTTCCCGTGAACTGCTGATCGTCAACAAGCGCGGCCTGCATGCCCGCGCCTCCGCCAAATTCGTCCAGACAGTCGAACGCTTCAACGCCGAGGTCTGGGTCACGCGCGGCAGCGAGACCGTCGGCGGCACCTCGATCATGGGCCTGATGATGCTCGCGGCCGGGCCCGGCACCACGGTGATCGTCTCCGCGACGGGCCCCGAAGCGCAGGCCGCGCTCGACGCCATCGCCGAACTCGTCGCCAGCAAATTCAACGAAGAAGGCGCGTAAGGCGCACCGGTGCCGCTACTTCGCCGGCGGCACCAGGTAGACCTTCCACACGGTCGACGGGCCGGGATGGCCGCCATAGAAGCGCTGCGTGGTCATCACCAGCGGCTCGGCCTCCTTGGCGTGCTCCGCCATCCACGCTTCGCACGGCTTCAGGAAGACCGGATCGGTGGTGTCGCAGATGCCGATGAAGCCGTAACGCTTGGCGTCATCGAGCGAGGTCAAGCCGGACGACACTTCGCCGGGCGTGATCGCCGCCGGATGATCGGGACTATAGAACGTCATCGGCTCGCTGATGTCGGAGCGGGCGGCGACGACGGCCCAGCGCGAATGGAATTTGGCCTGCCAGGTCTGGGTCAGCTCGCGCGCGAGCTCCGAGCGGGCGGCATAGGTCGAAGCTGTGTTGTGGCTCGACGCCATCTCCTGCGTCGCGATGCTCGGCGCGGCGAACAGCATGGCGACCGTGATCACGAACCAGATCGCGGTGATGGTGAACAGCGCCATGCGCGGAATCCGCACCCGCGGGATCGCGACCAGCGCGAGCGGCGCCAGGAAGAACAGCGGAATACCCCAGTCGGTCTTCATGTAGACCGTGAACGCCAGTGCGCCAAGCGGCGGCCCGATCGCGACGATGATCTGGATGATCCAGACGTTGAGCGCCTGTGCGCGGTTGAGCTCCGGATTGGGGCGGCTCGACCAAAGGAGCCGCGCGGGCCGCCACGACAGCGAGCTCAATGACAGCGCCAGCAGGCCCAGCAGCACCGGCGCGGCGAGCAGCCCGAGATTGTGCCCGATATAGCCGATCACGAGCTCGACGTTGAGCGCGCGGCTCGACAGCGCGTAGACGTCGCCGGCGTAGGTGAGCGGCAGGAAATCGACCTCCTCCAGCCACACCAGATGCGGGATCATCAGCACGGCCATCGTGCCGATCGCAGCCCAGGGCGCCGGCGAGCGCAGGAAGGCGAGCCGCTGCGGATGGATCAGCGCGGCCAGGCCGATCGCGCCGATCATGGTCAGCACCCAGTACTTGGTCATCAACGCCAGCGCGCCGGCGAAGCCGAGCAACAGGCCGGATCTCACGCTCCGCTGCTCGAACGCGTTCAGATAGGCCAGCACGAGCAACGGCAACGGCACGAGCTGCGCCAGGTCGGCGTTGTACTTAAAGCCCTTGAAATTGAAGATCGGGTACAGCGCGAGCATCACCACGCTGAAGAACGCGCGGCGGCGATCGACGACGCGCAGCGCGATCAGCCAGCAGACCACCATGGCGAAGCTCACCGTCGCCATCGCAAGCGCATAGGTCGACCAGTTGGCGACCGGGAAGAACTTGAACCAGACGCCGGCCATCCAACCTGACAGCGGCGGATGCTTGCCATAGCCGAGCAGGAAGCGCTGGCCCCAGCCATAGGCTTCGGCAACGTCCATGTGGACGTCCTGCGCGGCCTTGAGCTTGATGAGGATCGCCGTCCACAGCACCGCATGAACGAGCGCGAAGCTGATCACGAGCCACAGGCCGGTCTGGGGATCCGTCGCCCGCGAGACCAGCCACGCAGCCACTCGACGGATCGTCAGCCGGCGGTTCGCGCGCCGCGCGGCGGGAAGATAGGAGGCAGTCGACATGGTCAGCGCCTACGGCATGATCCGGAGAAGTGCGAAGCGGTGTTCCGAAAAGATCATGCCCAACAGAAAGCCACAGCGCGATGATGTCTCATTCGGATTTCACCGCGCTTTAGCGCGTTTTTACGGCCAGTGAAATCAGCTTGGCGTGAACTGCGCTCTCGGCCGCCGACCGGCGTCACGTGCTTTTGGGCAACCGCCCGCGGAACGCACGACGGGCGAGCGGTCCGGCGGGTCCAGCGCATCGAAAGGTCCAGGGTTGGGCGACGCCACACCGGGCCGAAAGCCGGCCGGACATCGATCACGATGCCGCCCGTGATTCGCTGTCACACCGCTGCAAAATACCGCAATATGGTTGCCGCTTGGGGGGTGCGGATGCTATCCCGCGCCCCATGACAACCGCCCCGATTTCCAACATCCGCAACTTCTCCATCGTCGCCCATATCGACCATGGCAAATCGACCCTGGCCGACCGCCTGATCCAGATGACGGGCGGACTGTCGGATCGCGAAATGGCGGGCAAGGAACAGGTGCTCGATTCCATGGACATCGAGCGCGAGCGCGGCATCACGATCAAGGCCCAGACCGTGCGCCTCAACTACCGCGCCAAGGACGGCAAGGACTACGTCTTCAACCTGATGGACACGCCCGGCCATGTCGACTTCGCCTACGAGGTCTCGCGGTCGCTGGCGGCGTGCGAGGGTTCCCTGCTGGTGGTCGACGCCAGCCAGGGCGTCGAGGCGCAGACCCTCGCCAACGTCTACCAGGCGCTCGACAACAACCACGAGATCGTGCCGGTCCTAAACAAGGTCGACCTGCCCGCCGCCGAACCGGAGAAGGTGAAGCAGCAGATCGAGGACGTGATCGGCATCGATGCGTCCGATGCCGTGATGATCTCGGCCAAGACCGGGCTCGGCGTGCCCGACGTGCTGGAGGCGATCGTCACCCGCCTGCCGCCGCCGAAGGGCGATCGCGACGCGACGCTGAAGGCGCTGCTGGTCGATAGCTGGTACGACGTCTATCTCGGCGTGGTCGTGCTGATCCGCGTCGTCGATGGCGTGATGAAGAAGGGCCAGCGCATCCGCATGATGGGCACCGGGGCCGCCTACGACATCGAACGCGTCGGCTTCTTCACCCCGAAGATGGAGCAGGTCGAGGAGCTCGGCCCCGGCGAGATCGGCTTCATCACCGCGGCGATCAAGGAAGTCGCCGACACCCGCGTCGGCGACACCATCACCGACGACCGAAAGCCGATCAGCGAGATGCTGCCGGGCTTCAAGCCGGCGATACCGGTGGTGTTCTGCGGCCTGTTTCCGGTCGATGCCAATGACTTCGAGACGCTGCGCGCCGCGATGGGCAAGCTGCGGCTGAATGACGCGAGCTTCTCCTACGAGATGGAAACGTCCGCCGCGCTCGGCTTCGGCTTCCGCTGCGGCTTCCTCGGCCTGTTGCACCTGGAGATCATCCAGGAGCGGCTGTCGCGCGAGTTCGACCTCAACCTGATCGCGACCGCGCCGAGCGTCATCTACAAGATGCGGCTGACCGACGGCAGCGAGCTCGAGATCCACAACCCGGTCGACATGCCCGACGTGGTCAAGATCGCCGAGATCGACGAGCCCTGGATCGAAGCCACCATCCTCACCCCCGATGAATATCTCGGCAGCGTGCTGAAGCTGTGCCAGGACCGCCGCGGCTCGCAGAAGGAGCTGACCTATGTCGGCAGCCGCGCGATGGTGAAATACGACCTGCCGCTCAACGAGGTGGTGTTCGATTTCTACGACCGCCTGAAGTCGGTCTCCAAGGGCTACGCCTCGTTCGACTATCATTTGACCGACTACAAGCCGGCCGACCTCGTGAAGATGCAGATCCTGGTCAACGCCGAGCCGGTCGATGCGCTGTCGATGCTGGTGCATCGCACCCGCGCGGAAGGCCGCGGCCGTGCCATGGTCGAGAAGATGAAGGAGCTGATCCCGCCGCACATGTTCCAGATCCCGATCCAGGCGGCGATCGGCGGCAAGGTGATCGCGCGCGAAACCGTGCGCGCGCTGCGCAAGGACGTCACCGCGAAGTGCTACGGCGGCGACATCACGCGCAAGCGCAAGCTTCTGGAGAAGCAGAAGGAAGGCAAGAAGAAGATGCGGCAGTTCGGCAAGGTCGACATCCCGCAGGAAGCCTTCATCGCCGCGCTCAAGGTGGATAGCTGAGACATCGTCACGGACTGTCGCCAGCTTGACGAGGACCGCGCCAGTCCCGCCTTCACCGAAAATCTCGAAAACAACCCCATGCAAAGTAGCCGGAGGTGGATATCGGGCGCGCTAGTGGACGCGCGCATGATGTCCATCGTTGTCTCAGCAACAAAACGCACCATGATTTGAATCGCCATCGCACGGTGGTCCGATTAAGCTTCGATCATGTTGCGCATCCTGTCCCTCCTTGTCGTCATCCTCGCATTGCTGCAACCGGACCCGAGCTCCGCCGCGTCGTCGAAGAAGCGGCATGGCAGCACGCGCTGGCATGGCTACGGCTTCCTGCCCGGCTACCGGCAGCCACCGAACCAGACCATCCCGGTGTTCGGCCCGCGCGGCGCCGCCCGCGGCTACCCGGACTATGCGCCGCAGTACTGGTATGGCGGTGACTGGCACTATTTCGGCCGGCCCGGCTTCTATCGCGGCCGCTACAATGGCGGCAGCTTCGGCCCGTGCTGGACCTGGACGCCGATCGGCCGCGCCTGGAATTGCGGGTAGAGCAAGATAGGATCAGGTTGACCAACAGCTCGGGGTCACCTCTCCCCGGCGGGGTAGGGCTATCGCATTTGGGGAGAATAGCGCACTGCGGCCATCCTTCGAGACGCCCGGCTTTGGCGGCTCCTCAGGATGAGGTCTTGTTTTGCGGCACAATAGTAGACCCTCATGGTGAGGAGCGCCGCCTGCGGCGCGTCTCGAACCACGAGGCCGAGTACGCACGCAGCCTCCCAAGGCGGCATATGCGATTCAGACCCAGCGCCGCACCCGGGCGACATAGTCATCATAGGCCGCGCCGAACTGGCGGCGCATCTTGGCTTCCTCGAAGGGAATGTGCACCCAATTGGCGGTCGCGAATACCGCGACCGGCGCAATCAACATCGGCCAGGCCCCGACCCATATCGCGATGCCCAGCGCGAGCAGCACGAGGCCGGAATACATCGGATTGCGGGTGAAGGCGTAGGGACCGCTGGTGACCAGCGCGCGATTGGTCGGCGACGTCGGTTCGATCTCGGTGCCCTCGCGTCGGAACAGCACGAACGCCCACACCGGCGCGATGAACGCGATCACCACCAGCGCGATCCCGAGCAGCGGAATCGGCAGGCCGGGAAGCGCCGGCCAGCCGAGCCACCAGCTCAGCGCCGCGCACACAAGGAGATAGATCAACGTCCAGATCGGCGGAGGGAGCTTGAGCATGGCCGAACCTCGCTGGGATGGAACGCACAACCGGCATCTGAGCTGCGGCTACCACAAAAACATGTTCGCCCTGCGTCCGTTGCGACGATCCACTCCACCGATCCGGACACATCTCGTACCGACCCGACCGTCGCACGACTTCGATGGCTGCTCTGCGATGATGCCACCCCGCCTTGCCCTCTTCCACCGGATAAGCCACCATCGTGCACCCGCCCACCAAGAACGTGAAAAGGGGCCGAGGACACGCATGAGCAGGCCGCAGGGTTTCGACCTCGTCGAACGGGCGCGCGCGCTGGCGCCGCTGATTGTGAGTGAAGCCGACGAGATCGAGCGGACGCGGCGGCTGACACCGGCGGTCACCTCGGCGCTGGTGGAGAACGGGCTCTATCGCGCGCTGCTGCCGAAGCGGTTCGGCGGCGCCGAGGCGGCGTTGGACGCCTTCATGCAGATGCAGGAGGAGATCGCCAAGGCCGATGCCTCGACCGCCTGGTGCCTCGGCCAATGCAGCGTCTGCGCCATGACCGCGGCCTATCTCGAGCCCGACGCGGCCAACGAGATCTTCAACACCGCGCCCGGCATCCTGGCCTGGGGCGCGATCGCCCACGAGGTCCGCGCCGAGCCCGGCGGCTACCGCGCCAGCGCGCGCTGGGACTTTGCCTCCGGCTCGCGGCAGGCGAGCTGGCTCGGCGCCCATGTCCGCGTCGTCGAGGCCGACGGCTCGCCGCGCAAGAAGCCGGACGGCTCGCCGGAAATCCGCACCATCCTGTTTCCAATGTCGCAAGCTGTGATGTACGACGTCTGGGACGTGATCGGCCTGAAGGGCACCGGCACCGATTCCTATTCGGTCGACAACCTCTTCATCCCGGACAAATTCGCAGCATTGCGCGACGATCCCAGCGCGTGCCGCGAGGCAGGCCCGCTCTACAAGCTCTCCACCAACATGGTGTTCAGCATGGGCTTTGCCGCCACCTCGCTCGGCGTCGCGCGCGCCATGCTGGATGCGGCGACCGAGCTTGCCCGCGGCAAGACCCCGCAAGGCCTCAAGGCGATGCGCGACAACAACGCGGTGCAGGGCCAGATCGGCCGCACCGAGGCGAGCCTGCGCGCTGCGCGTGCCTATCTGTATTCGACCGCAAACGACGTCTGGCGGGATCTCGCGCACGGCGATCCCTTGACCGAGGCGCATCGCGTCGCGATCCGCATCGCCTCGACCTGGACCATCCATCAATCGGCGGCGGTGGTCGACACCGCCTATCACATGGCCGGCGCCACCGCGGTGTTCGCCAAAAATCCGTTCGAGCGGCGCTTCCGCGACATGCACGCGATCGCACAGCAGATCCAGGCACGCGACACGCAATATGAGGACGCCGGCAAGGCGATCCTGTCGGGCAATCTCGCAGCGCCGCCGACCGCCCGCTGAGGCGCGACGAAGTCAGATTGAACCGGGGCGTGAATGAGATGCGGTCGAATAGCGATCGCGCTGCGCTCCCTCTCCCCGTGCTTACCAGGGCTATCGCATATGCAGACTTGGCCGGCTGCGCACATACTCGGCCTCGTGGTTCGAGACGCGCCGCTAGCGGCGCTCCTCACCATGAGGGTCTACTATTGTGACGCAAAACAGGACCGCATCGCGATTGGGCGGCATGGTACGAAAGTAGGCACCTGCGGCCATGGTCGGGTTAAGAATACCGGCGGCGCAACATCCGGTTGTTAAGATTTTTCTGAGACCTTGCGGACGGCGCTAATGCCTGGAGTCCCGCTGGTCCCATGTTCAAGCTTCAATCGATTGCCGCCCGCCTGATCCTGGCGATTTCACTGACCGTCGCGGTCGCCTGCGCCATCCTCGGCGGCTTCTCGATCAGCCAGCAACGCGCGCTGACGCGGCTCGCGCTCGATCAGCAGCTCAAGCTGCAATATGACAGCGTGATTGCAGCGATCGACTACGAAGGGCGCGCGGCGCTGGCGGTCTCGGCGGTGATCGCCGCCTTGCCGCCGGTCGAGGACGCCATCGCCAAAGGCGACCGCGACGGGCTCGGAAAGCTGCTCGGCGCCCCCTGGGCGGCGATGAAGGCGCAAGGCATTCCGCTGATCTCGTTCTGGCAGGCCCCGGCGACCGGCTTCTACCGGGTCCACGCGCCAAAGGTATTCGGCGATGACGCCTCGACACGGCGCACGACGGTGGTGGAGTCGATCAAGACCGGCAAGCCGATCGTCGGCGTCGAGCCCGGCCGCGAAGCGCTTTCGATCTTCGGCATGACCCCGATCATGCGCGACGGCAAGACGCTGGCCAATGTCGACGTCGGCGCCGCCTTCGGCAAGGAATTCGTCGACCGCGCCAAGAAGCGCTTCGGCATCGACCTTGCCGTGCATTCGTTCGACGGCCAGAGCTTCACGCGGCTGTCCTCGACCTTCGGCGACACCGTGGTCGCGACCCAGGACGAGCTCAGAAGCGTGATGCACGGTGAGCCGCTGCTGCGCGATGCGACGCTCAACGGCCATGCGGTCGAGCTCTACCTCGGGCAGATCAGGAACTATGCCGGCCAGCCGGTTGCCGTGCTCGAGATCATCAAGGACACCACGGACTACGAAGCCGCCGCGGCGAGCGCGCAGCGCAATCTGATCCTCGGCACGGTCGCGATCCTGGCCGCGGCCGTGCTGCTCGCGTTCCTGCTCGGCCGCGGCCTGTCCCGGCCGCTGACCGCGATCACCGCGGTGATGAATCGCCTCTCGAGCGGTGACACCAGCGTCACGATTCCCGGCAGCGATCGGCGCGATGAGCTCGGCACCATGGCGAAGGCGGTCGACGTGTTTCGCCGCGGCATGATCGAAACCAGCTCATTGCGCGAGGCGCAGGAGGCCGACAAGGCGAAGGCGGAGCTCGAGAAGCAGGCGCTGCAGCGGCAGATGGCCGACCGCTTCGAATCCGACGTCAAGGGCATGGTCGCCGCGGTCGCGCGGTCGTCGAGCGACATGCAGCGCGTTGCCAACGAGATCACGACGAGCGTCAACGGCGCTTCCGAGCGGACCTCGGCCGCGGCCGCGGCCTCCGAAGAAGCGTCGGCCAGCGTCAACGCGGTCGCCGCGGCGACCGAGGAGCTGGCGTCCTCGATCACCGAGATCGGCCGTCAGGTCACCCATTCCAGCCACGTGGCCGACAATGCCGTGGTCAAGGCGAAGGAGACCACCGAGATGGTGGCCGGCCTCGCCGCATCCGCCGAGAAGATCGGCGACGTGCTGCGCCTGATCAGCGCGATCGCCAGCCAGACCAATCTGCTGGCGCTCAATGCCACCATCGAGGCAGCCCGCGCCGGCGAAGCCGGCCGCGGCTTCGCGGTGGTCGCCGCCGAGGTGAAGGAGCTGGCGAGCCAGACCGCGAAAGCCACAGAGGAGATCGCGGGCCAGGTCGGTACGATCCAGCAGGCGACCGGCAACTGCGTCAGCGCGATCGGCGACATCAGCGCGACCATCAGCGAAATCTCGGGCATCGCCACCGCGATCGCGGCCGCGGTCGAGCAGCAGGACTCGGCGACACGCGAGATCGCCCGCAGCGTGCAGCAGGCGTCCGCGGGCACCGGCGAAGTTTCCGCCAATGTCGCCGGCGCGAGCGAGGCCGCCGGTCAGTCCCGCGCCCTCACCGGCAACGTGCTCGACACGTCGAGCCAGCTCGGCGAGCACGCCTCCGCGCTGTCGCACAGCGTCGACACGTTCCTCGCGGGACTGCGCAACGCGGCCTAAACCTGATGAGGTTAGGTTGAGCCGGAACGGCGTCGAAAGTTCACCTCTCCCCAACGGGGAGAGGTGAACCGAGACCACGCCAAGCCGATTCAACCAAAACTCATCCCGCTTGAGAGTCCGCTCCTATCGGATCGGAACAGGGGTTCTGGGTTCTTGTGTGTCGCGTTTTCTTCACGCGAGCCGGCGCCCACTTCGCTTGAAAACGCTCTAACCGGGCGTACCGAGCCTGACGTCACGGCCAAGGCAGCACGGGTGGCGAACCGGATCGGCTCGCCTTGTCGTCCGGCTTCACTGCAAGCCGTCCCCATTGGCTCATGAAGGGCATCTTGAGCAACCCGGACAGCGACTGCTTCTCGGGATCATCGAAACCGTCAAGGCCATAGCGCAGCTCCGCGAAGCGCGGACCACGGTTATAGGTGCCGCCAAGCCGATCCCAGATCGAGAGCAGGTTGGAATAATTGCTGTCGGTCTCCGGCTGATAGCGCGAATGATGCATCTTGTGCATGTTCGGCGTCACGACGGCGAGCCGCAGCCAGCGATCGAGCCGCTCGGGCAAGCGAATGTTGGCGTGCTCGAACTGGGCGTTCAGCGCCGACAGTGTCAGATAGGTGACCAGCACCCAGGCCGGCGTTCCGAACACGAACACACCCGCAATATGCCAGCCGATCCGCCACAGCGTTTCGCCGGGGTGCTCGCGGAAGGCGGTGGTGACTTCGACGAAGCGATCAGCATGGTGCATGCGGTGGAAGCGCCACATCCAGCCCAGCTTGTGCATGGACACATGGGCGAAATACGCGAACAGGTCGAGACCAGCGATCCCAAGCAGGAACTGACTCAGGGGCGACAGGCCGAGCCAGTGCGAGAGGCCGAATTTCGCTTCGAGCGTCCATTGCGCCGCCAGCGGCGACAGCGGGCTGAGCAGCAGGTTGACGCCGATGAAGATCATGGTGATGGCGGCGTTGCGGCCGATATTGCGCAGCCGGTCGCCGCGAGCGTAGTCAAACAGCGGAAACGCGGCCTCGAACAGCAGCACGAGCGCAAAGGTCGCGAGCAGGAAGGCAATGCGCGAGCCAATCGACGGCAGTTCGACATGAGCCATCTCCCCCGCTCCCGGATGCCACAGCAGCTTTGCAAAGCCGATCATGCCGAATGCTCCTCTTTACAAAACGAATATTCGTTCTTTATAATGAGGGCGAATGATCGTCAAGCCGGCCGCCCCGGCCGATTACGACCTGACAAGGACCGACAATGCCGAAGGTGAAGCCCGAGACCCTCGCGATCCGCCGCGAGGAGATTCTGCAGGCGGCGGAAATCTGCTTTGCGCGCCAGGGGTTTCACCAGACCACCATCCAGGACGTGATCAAGCAGTCCGGGCTCAGCGCCGGCTGCATCTACGGGCATTTCACCAACAAGGAGGAGTTGATCCAGGCGATCGGAGAAAGCCGCCATGGCCGCGACAGCGCGCTGCTCGCGCTCAAGGGACCGTCGGACGACCCATTGCAGAGCCTGCGGTCGATCGCCCGCGCCTTTCTTGGCGACCTGCAGAAGGAAGAAGGACTGCGCGCCCGCCGCGTCGCGCTGCAGCTCTGGGCGGAGGCGCTGCGCGACGACGTGGTCCGCGACCAGGTGACGAGCGGAATTCGCCAGCCGGTCGCCATGATCGTCGACCTGCTGCGGCGCGGCCAGAAGGGCGGCGCGATCGACCGCAGCGTGCAGCCGCGCGGCGCCGCACGGGCGATGGTCGCCATGTTCCAGGGCATCGTGCTGCAACGGCTGTGGGGCGAAGCCGTCTCGACAGCGGAGGCAATGCACGCCTTCGACATCTTTCTCGCCGGGCTTGCCGCAAGGCGCTGACGGAGAATGCGGTGATCATCCACGACCTCATCGCCGGTGTTGCTACCGGCCTCGCCGGCGGCCTGACCGCAGGGCTGCTCGGCGTCAGCCCCGGCGGCGGACTGGTCGTGCTCTCGGTCCTGCTGCTCGGCGCCGGCCAGCATGTCGCGCAGGGCATCTCGCTGGTCGCCCAGGTGCCACCGACGGGCCTTACCGGCATCAGGCGCTATTGGCAGAGCGGTAACCGCACGCCGCCCCGCTGGATCGTCCTGCTCGCGATCGGCTTCGTCGGCGGTGGCGCAGCCGGCGCGCTGGCGGCGAATCATGTGTCCGAGCCAGCGTTGCGCTGGAGCTATGTGGCCTATCTCGCCGCGCTCGATGCGATGCTGATCCTGCGCGGCGGAGGCGACAAGGCGGAGCGCCGCGACAAAGCCGCCGCGCGCGACGCGTCCTCGCCGGCACTGCTCATTGTTGGGATGCTGGCAGGCGTGTCGTCAGGTTTTCTCGGCATCGGCGGCGGGCTCGCGACCGTCGTGGGCCTCAGCGCCGTGCTCGGAGTGCCGCAGCACCAGGCGCAGATGGTAAGCCTCGTGATGTCGCTGATCCCGACCACCATCCCCTCGGCCTGGATCTATTGGAGCGAAGGCTCGCTGGCGTCCTGGCCGGTACTGTCGGGCGTCATCATCGGCCTGCTCGCCGGCACCGATCTCGGCGCCCGGGCCGCCAACCGCATCGACCGCGCCAGGTTGCGGATCGCGATGATCTTCTTCGTGTCGCTGATGGCGATCTATATGACCGTCAAGGCGCTGTGGTAGACAGACGCGCTACGTCCTCCTCACGGAGCCCACCATGCGCAAGCCGGCAGCGCCGACCAGCAAAGCCGCACGACGACCGCACGCGAAAGCAGCGGATGCGCTGTTCGACGCATACCCTGCCCCGGTCAAGGCCAAGCTGCTGGCGCTCCGGCGCCTGATCCTCGACACGGCGAAGGCGACCAGAGGCGTCGGCGCGCTGCAAGAGACATTGAAATGGGGCCAGCCGAGCTACCTGACCGCGGAGACGGGAAGCGGCAGCACGGTTCGCATCGACCAGGTCAAGCCGGCCGCGGACCAGGTCGCGGTCTACTTCCATTGCCAGACCAATCTGGTCGAGACGTTCCGCGAGCTCTATCCCGAGCTCCGCTACAGCGGCAATCGCGCCATCCTGCTCGACGTCCGCGACAAGCTCCCGGAGGCCGCGCTGCGCCACTGCGTCGCGCTGGCGCTGACCTATCATCTGAGGAAGGCAACCGCCGGAGCGTGATCCGGTAGGGTGGGCAAAGGCGCGGCGCGCCGTGCCCACCATCTCCTGCACAGAAGACCACATTGGTGGGCACGCTTCGCTTTGCCCACCCTACGGTTCTCCTGAACAAGAAGGCGTCATAGAGCGTCATGAGATTAGGTCGAAGAGCGATGGTGGTGCGCTCCCTCGCCCGTTCTTGCGGGGAGAGGGTTGGGGTGAGGGGCCGTCTCCGCGCATTCCGATGATAGCTGCATTCGCGGAGCCTCCCCCTCACCCGGAACGCATCTAGCGATGCGTTCCGACCTCTCCCCGCACGCGGGGCGAGGTAAAGCGGAGCCCGACACGGAATTCAGAGTAACATTTCTCGCTCCAGGCTTCCCTACGCCACCAGCGCGGTCCCCGCCTCAGCGCCGCGCTGCGCCTGCAGCAGGCTGACGACTTCGGCGTTCGGCCGGGCGCGGCTGAACAGGAAGCCTTGCCCCTCATGGCAGCCTTCGGCGCGCAGGCAGCTCAGCTCGGCCTCGGTCTCGACGCCCTCCGCGGTGATGGTGACGCCGAGCCCGATGCCGAGGCTGACGATCGAGCGCACGATCGCCTGCGCGTCGCGGTTGGCGCCGAGGTCGCGCACGAACAACTGGTCGATCTTGATCTTGTCGAACGGGAAGCTGCGCAGATAGCTCAGGCTCGAATAGCCGGTGACGAAATCGTCCATCGACATGCGCACCCCGAGCGCGCGCAGCGCGTGCAGCGTAGCCAGCACCTGGCTGCTCTTCTCGAGCAGCAGCGTCTCGGTGATCTCGAGTTCGAGCCGCCGCGCCGGCAGGCCCGATCGCTTCAATGCATCGGTGACGAGCGACAGCAGATTGCCGGTGCGGAATTGCAGCGGCGAGAGGTTGACCGCGACGCGGACGTCATCCGGCCACTGCGCCGCATCCATGCAGGCGCGGTGCAGCATCAGCCCGCCGAGCGGGTTGATCAGGCCGGTCTCCTCCGCCACCGGAATGAACTCGCCGGGCGAGATCATGCCGCGCTCCGGATGCGGCCAGCGCACCAGCGCCTCGAAGCCGGTGATGCGACCGCTCGCGAGGTCGACCAGCGGCTGATAGTACGGCCGCAGGCCCTCGTTCTGGATCGCGTCGCGCAGGTCGATCTCGATCTTGCGCCGGCTCTGGGCGCGCGCGTCCATCTCCGCCTCGAAGAAGGAGAAGGTGCCGCGGAATTCGCGCTTGGCGCGCGACAGCGCCATGTCGGCGCTCTTCAACAGCTTTTCCGAATCCTCGCCGTCGCCGGGCGACATCGCGATGCCGATGCTGGCGCCGATCACCACCGAATGCCCGTCGAGCAGATATGGCTCGCCGATCGCATCCAGGACGCGCTTGGCCAGCAAGACCGCGTCCTCGGGCCGCACCACACCGCTCTGCACGATGGTGAACTCGTCGGAATTGAGCCGGGCCAGCGCATCGTCCTCGCGCAAGGTCGAGCGCAGCCGCTTGGCGACGCCGCGCAGCAGCTTGTCGCCGACGCCATGGCCGAGCGTGTCGTTGACCGCCTTGAAGTTGTCGAGCCCGAGCATCAGCACCGCGACTTTGTCCGAGCTGCGGCGGCTGTGCTGCAGCATCTCGTCCATCTGCTGGCGCAACAGAGTGCGGTTCGGCAGGCCGGTCAGGCTGTCATGCTGCGCCATGAAGGCAAGCCGCGCCTCGGCGCGCTTGCGCTCGGTCATATCCATCAGCGCGAGCAGCATCGCCGGCTGGCCGCCGTGCATCAGTTGGCGCGAGTAGATCGCAAGATCGATCAGCGTGCCGTCGGCGCGAACGTGCTTCCAGGTCCGCGCGGCCTGTTCATCGGTGCTGCGCCCCGCGGCCCACGGCAGCTCGGGATCGAACGCCTGCAGGCTTCGGATCGTGAGCTTCTCGAACTCGGCGCGGGCATAGCCGTAATGGGCGACCGCGGCATCATTGACGCTGAGAATCCGCTCGCCGTCGAGCGCGCACAGGATCATCGGCACCGGGTTGCCGTCGAACAGCAGGCGGAACGAAGCCTCGCGCTGTTTCAGCTCGGTGATATCGACGCGCAACCCGACAATGCCGCCATCGGAGGTCAGACGTTCCTCGATCAGGACGACGCGGCCGTCGGCGAGCACCTGCTCGTGCCGTTCGCCCGGCTGATACATCTTCTTCAGCCGCTCGGCGATCCATTGCTCCTCGCGGCCCTCGGCCTCGGGATAATCGCCGCGCTCGACGCCGATGCGGATGGTGTCTTCCAGCCGCACGCCATGCTCGAACAGATCCGAGCTGCGCTTGTAGATCTCCGCGTATTTCTTGTTCCAGAGAATGTAGCGGCCCTCGGCATCGAGGAACACGATGCCCTGCGGCAGGATGTCGATCGCCTCGCGCAGCCGCTCGTTGGACCTGCGTGCCTCCGCGATCGCCGCCTCGGCCTGCGCACGTTGGCGCACCAGCTCGCCGATTGCGCTGGCGGCTCGCTGCGACCCGCCCGACGGGTTCGGTGCAGGTTTGGCCCGATGGCTGCCGCGAAGGCGCCTTGCAACTTGCCTTGGTTTCTTGATTTTCTTTGGCCGCATTATCGGCATCGCACGCCCCACGCGCATTCCAGCTTGGCGGCATTTCTGCGATAAGCATCTGAAAAATTGGTATCTATTGACGAGGAACGACGCCGGAGGTGCGCCCGCGGCCTGCCCGCTTTGAAGGCGAATACTCGCATCGCGCGAGTGTACAACGCCATGCAATCGACGTCGCCGCTCATTCGCGAGGTGGAAGCGCCGGGCATGGTGAGGAACGCGTAAACAAACGTGCGATTGCACAATGGACGCGCTGAAACCTGCTGAAGCGCACGAATATGTGTCAACGCGCGATAGCGTTATCGTCGAGTTAAGGCGCGACGCGTCACTTCCGATGCCCATCCCAGCGCAGTCGTCATTCAGGCTGTGGGCGATCAATCAATTGCGATGAAAGCGCCGTCCTCTCACGGCAAATCCATGCTAGCTTCGCGTGGACAGAGTGATCCGAATGACACCCCGCCTGCTTCTGATCCCGCTCCTGCTCTCCATCCTCGTCGCCACCAGTTCCGCCTGGTCGCAGGACAAGGGCACCATTGACCCCAAGCCGTTGCCGCCGCTCGCCAACCCCAACGATCCGAAACTCGCGGCGAAGGAATTGTTCGCGCGCAAGGTGCTGCCGGCCGCGATGCCGACGCAGGCGATCGGCTCCTACGCGAAGGGCTGTCTCGCCGGCGCGGTGAAGATGCCGCTGAACGGCGATACCTGGCAGGTGATGCGGCTGTCGCGCAACCGCTACTGGGGCCACCCGGCCATGATCGCGCTGCTGAAGCGGCTTGCGGCGAAGGCGCACAAGGACGCAGGCTGGCCCGGCATTCTGGTCGGCGACATCGGTCAGCCGCGCGGCGGTCCCGCGCTGTCCGGCCACGCCAGCCACCAGATCGGGCTCGATGCCGACATCTGGCTGACGCCGATGCCCGACCACACCTTGTCGCGCGAAGAACGCGAGGAGACGTCCGCAGTGATGATGGTGCGCGACGACCGGCTCGACGTTGATCCGCGCGTCTTCACGCCCGGTCATGTGCTGGTCCTTCGCGACGCGGCGCAGGAGCCTGCCGTGCAGCGGATCTTCGTCAACGCCGCGATCAAGAAAGCACTGTGCCGCGAAGCCAAGGGCGACCGGAGCTGGCTGTCGAAGATCAGGCCGTGGTGGGGCCACGACTACCACTTCCACATCCGGATGCGCTGCCCGCCCGGAAGCAGCGAATGCAAGGGACAGCCGTCGCAATCCGGCGACGAAGGCTGCAAGCCCTCCGACCTTGCCTTCTGGTTCAAGGACTCGGTGCTGCATCCGAAGCCGCCGCCGAAGCCACCGAAGCCGCGCCCGCCCATGACGCTGGCGCAACTGCCGGCGGACTGCAAAGCCGTGCTGAAAGCGCCCGACGCCAAGCAATAACATCTTTGTCAGGCGCTATTCCGGCGCGTCAGAAATGCGCTATCATGACTACGTCGTCGCGCCGTAAGCGCGTGCGAGCCGCGGGTCAGGGCCGTTGATCCAGCTCACCTCCACTTTATCAATGCGGAGGTCGTCACTCATGTGACGACCGATGTTGAAGGATTCCATCATGCGCATCAGTGCACGCAACCAGATCAAGGGCACCGTCCTCGAGGTGAAAAAGGGCGCGACCACCTCTCATGTCCGGATCGACATCGGCGGAAATGTGATGACGTCCTCCATCACCAACGAAGCCGTCGATGAACTCGGCATCAAGGTGGGCGGCCAGGCGATCGTTGTGATCAAGGCCTCCGACGTCATGATCGCGGTGGACTAGAGATGCGCAGCTCGCTCCTCGCGGCCGCGTTGTTGCTTGCTTCAACCCCCGCCTTCACCGCGGGGGAGCCAAGCGGCTGTGACAAATTCAAATGGCCGATCGACCAGGCGCGCGCCGCGCTCACCGCGCCCGATCGCGCCCGATTAGCGTCGGGCAGCGAGCAGGCGGCGTTGCCGTCGACGGGTATCACGCTGGCGCTGGTCGCACCCGCCGATGCAAAGCTTCCGACACCGGCGGAGCGGGCACCGAAGGAAGGCACCTTTGCCGGCTTCACCAGCTTCAAGACCGCACCGAAGGCCGGGCTCTACACCATCAGCCTCTCGGCCGGCGCCTGGATCGACGTGGTGCAGGACGGCCATTCCCTCAAGCCGAAGGCCTTCAGCGGCGCGACCGATTGCGACGGCATCCGCAAGACCATGAAGTATGAGCTCGCCGCGAGCCCCTTCGTGCTGCAAGTCAGCGGCGCTAGGGAGAGTTCGATTTCGATCGCGATCCAGCCGAGCCAATAGGACGATCGTTGGACAAAGCGCCTTTACCGTAAGCCTCAGCCTGCTATGTTCGCAGGGCGATCTCCCTGACGACCGTAAGTCCTCCGGAGAGCAGCGGAACAGCGCTTCCGCCGATCGCGACCCAGAATCCACCAACGCCTGATTTGCGCGCGCTTGTTCGCGCGAGGTCGCACGGAGCGCTTCCTATGTTACGCATTGCCGGACTGTTCACGACCTTCGTCATCCTGCTCGGCGTGATGCATGCGCCTGCCTCGGCCGACGACAAGACGCTCACCGTCTTCGCCGCGGCCTCGATGAAGAACGCGCTCGATGACATCGACGCGGCCTATACCGCCAAGACCGGCGTCAAGATCAATGCCAGCTATGCCGCCAGCTCGGCGCTTGCCAGGCAGATCGAGCAGGGCGCGCCGGCCGATGTGTTCGTCTCCGCCGATACCGACTGGATGGACTATGCGATCAAGCAGAAGACCATCAACGAGCCGACCCGCGTCAACCTGCTCGGCAACTCGATCGTGCTGATCGCGCCGAAGGATTCCAAGATCGACAATGTCAACATCGCCCCGGGCTTCGACCTCGCCAAGCTCGCCGGCGACGGCAAGATCGCGACCGGCGATGTCAAGGCGGTGCCGGTCGGCAAATACGCCAAGGCGGCGTTGGAGAAGCTCGGCGCCTGGCAGGCAGCGGAGCCGAAATTCGCGATGGCCGAGAGCGTGCGCGCCGCGTTGACGCTGGTGGCGCGCGGTGAAGCCGTGCTCGGCATCGTCTATTCGACCGACGCCAAGGTCGAGCCGGGCGTCAAGATCGTCGGCACCTTCCCGGCCGACACTCATCCCGCGATCATCTATCCGGTGGCAGCGACGACGAATGCGAAGGCGGAGACTTCGGACTATCTCGCCTTCCTGCGCTCGTCCGCGGCGAAGGCGATCCTCGAGAAGTACGGCTTCAAGTTCCTGATCAACCCGACGACGTAAGCGTGTTCGAGATCTCGCCGACCGAATGGACGGCGATCCTGCTTTCGCTCAGGGTCGCCGTCATCGCAACGCTGGTGGCGACCCCGTTCGGAATCGCGCTCGCCTGGCTGCTGGCGCGGCGCGATTTCTGGGGCAAATCCATCCTCGATGCGCTCGTGCACCTGCCGCTGGTGCTGCCGCCGGTCGTCACCGGCTATCTGCTGCTGCTGACCTTCGGCCGGCGCGGCGTGGCCGGTGCCTGGCTCGCCGATCATCTCGGCATCGTGTTCGCTTTCCGCTGGACCGGCGCGGCGCTCGCCTGCGGCGTGATGGCGTTTCCACTGCTGGTGCGGCCGATCCGGCTCTCGATCGAGGCGATCGACCGGCGCCTCGAGCAGGCGGCCGAGACGCTCGGCGCCGCGCCCTGGCGGGTGTTTGCGACCGTGACGCTGCCGCTCGCGCTGCCGGGCGTGCTCGCCGGCATGGTGCTCGGCTTCGCCAAGGCGATCGGCGAGTTCGGCGCGACGATCACCTTCGTCTCCAACATCCCCGGCGAGACCCAGACTATTTCGTCGGCGATCTACTCGCTGATCCAGACGCCGGAAGGCGATAGCGCCGCCGGGCGGCTCGTGATTATCTCGATCGTGATCGCGATGGGCGCACTGGTCGCCGCAGAGTGGTTCGCGCGCCGCGCCACCGCCCGCCTGCACGGACAATAGCGATGCTGCGCGTCGACATCACCAAGCAGCTCGGCGAGTTCACCCTTGCGGCATCCTTCGCCAGCGAGGGCCGCGTCACCGGGCTGTTCGGCGCCTCCGGCTCCGGCAAGACCTCCCTGATCAATACCATTGCGGGGCTGTTGCGCCCCGACCGCGGCACCATCGCGATCGACGGCGAGACCGTCGACGACACCGCGGCGGGCATCCACGTCCCGACCTGGCGCCGACGCATCGGCTACGTCTTCCAGGATGCCCGGCTGTTTCCGCACCTCGATGTCCGGCAAAATCTCGATTACGGCCGCCGCATGAACCGCCTCGCCGACGATCCCGCGCAGCGCAAGCGCGTGATCGAGCTGCTCGATATCGGCGCGCTGCTCGACCGCCGCCCCGGAAAGCTCTCCGGCGGCGAGCGCCAGCGCGTCGCGCTCGGCCGGGCGCTGCTGTCGAAGCCGCGGCTGCTGCTGCTCGACGAGCCCCTGGGTGCGCTCGACGAGGGCCGCAAGCTGGAGATCCTGCCCTATCTGGTGCGGCTGCGGGACGAGGCCGGTATCCCCATGGTCTATGTCAGCCACGACGCCGCCGAACTGCGCCAGCTTGCCACCCAGATCGTAATGCTGCGCCGCGGGCAGGTGACCGCGTTCGGCGGTGTCAAGGTGCTGACAGCGACGTCATAGCTGGCCGTTTACCCGAAAGCCGGCGTAAGATGGCCCGCCTTGTCCGTTGGACGCCCCTTGGCGTCGGATCGGACGCATGAGGGAAAACGCGTCGTGCGATTGACTGGCTGGATCTTGCTGCTGATTGGCGCGGTGCTGTGCGCGACGGTCGCGTGGGCGGCCGTCGGCTTCCTGCTGATGGGCCTCGGCCTGATCTCGCTACAGGTCGCCGAGCGCGGCCGGCACCGGACCAATGTGGCGGTGGCCGCGCCCGCCGCAGGGTTCAATGCGCCGACTGTCGGCGCGGGCCTGCAGCCGCCGACCCTGGAGCCCGTCATCCAGCACGACGGTCAGCCGCAGCCGCGCCGGATGGCATGGCCGGCCAGGACCGGCGACACCCCCTACGACCGGGAGGCGTGGGACCGGCTGGTCGCGAGCGATCCCGATATTGCCCGGCTCGCCAAGGTGCTTGCCGATTACGGTCCACACTATGTCGACGAGCTCGCGACCAACTATCTCGTCGCACCGGAGAAGAACCGGCTCGGCGGCATCGTGGACGGTATCATCGCAAGGGCGAGCGGCGGCGAGCCGATCCCGCCACCTGCGCCGACCCGAGCATCGCAGCCGGCATCGCCGGCCAACCCGACCGAGGCGCTCGAAGCGTCCCTGATCACGGCCGTCACCGAGGCCTCCGCCAAGCGCGCCGATCCGCCAAGGCCGCCGGCAGCGCCGCCGCAGCGTCCGGACGCGACGCGCGAGCCGGACGGCACACCCGCCGCTGCGTCGCCACCTGTCCCGCCCCAGCCAAGCGCGCCGGCCAGCGATGCCGACGCGACGCTGCTCGCGGCGCTCGCCGAGATTTCCGGCGTAAAGCTTACCGATGCGACCAAGCGCGATGCCGCCTCGACGGAGCCGCCGCCCCCGCCGCTCGACGATGAGCTGGCGAAGATGCTCAGGACCCTCGCGCCGGGCTCGAATGTCCTGCGCAAGACCTGACCGGTCTCCCGTCCTTGAAGCTCAGACCCCCGCGACCGAAGCCCAGATGTCCGCAAGCTTGCGCCGGACGATACGCATCCGCGTCTCCGGCACAGGCTCCTCCTCTTCTTCGGGAAGGCGAAGGCCGACGACATTGACGCGGCCGCCGCTGATATTGCGGGCCACCAGCACGATCGTATCGAGCGCGAGCTCGGCGCCTTCCTTCGGCGTGCGGTCGAGATTGACATCGAAGTAGTCCGCCAACGTCAATCTGGCCTGGTTCTCGTCGACCTTGACGCCATAGATCTCGGCGAGCTCGCCCAGCGTATGCTCGCCCGACACCATGAAATCGCCGAGCAGATGCGGGTCGGGCGCAGCCGACGGCGGCATGTCGACGAAGAAGCGGTCGAGCGCCTCGGCGCGCTGCGGCGGCGCCAGCAGATAGAGGTAGTCGCCGGGCTCCACCGGATCGGCCTCGGTCGGCGTCAGGATCCGCTCGTCGCGGATCACCAGCGTCGGCTTCGACCAGGACGGGATCAGGCCGCGGCGGAAATACAGGCTCTTCGACCGGACCGGATAGCCGACCAGTTGCTGTTCGAGCTGGCCGGGCAAATCCAGTTCGACGCGGCGCGGGCCGCGCTCGGTGCGCGGCAGCGCGACATGCAGCCGCCGCGCCGCCGGCGCCAGGGTCCAGCCCTGCAGCAGCAGCGAGATGATGACGACGACGAAGGCGACGTCGAAATAGAGATAGGCCTTGGACAGGCCGACCAGCATCGGGATCGAGGCCAGGAAGATCGCGACCGCGCCGCGCAGCCCGGTCCAGGCGATGAAGACCTTCTCCCGCCAGTTGAACTTGAACGGCGCAAGGCAGATCAGCACCGCCAGCGGCCGCGCCACCAGCATCAGCGCGAACGCCACCGCCACAGCCCCGCCGACGCTCGAGAGCAGGCGGTGCGGCGACACCAGGAGGCCGAGCAGCACGAACATCACGATCTGCGCCAGCCAGGTCGCGGCATCGAGGAACGTCACCACGGAATTATGCGCACGGGTCGGCCGGTTGCCGATGATGATGCCGGCGAGATAGACGGCGAGAAACCCTGAGGCATGCACGATCTGCGAGCCGCCGAAGATCACCAGCGCCGCGGTAGTGACGAACGGCGCGTGCAGACCCTGCGGCAGCGCCACATAGTTCAGCGCCAGCACCACCAGCCGGCCGCCGATCACCCCGATCACGGCGCCGAGCACCGCCTCCTGGATGAACTCCATCGCGATATGCGACGCCGAGCTCTGGCCGATCGAGATGAACTCGACCAGCATCAAAGTGAGGAAGATCGCGAACGGGTCGTTGGTGCCGGATTCCGCCTCCAGCGTCGCACCGACGCGCGGGCGCAGGCGCAGGCCCTGCGTGTGCACCAACAGGAACACCGCCGCTGCGTCGGTCGAGGCGACGACGGCGCCGACCAGCAGCGACTCGGTCCAGTTGAGGTCGAGCACATAGTGGGCGACCGGCGCCGTGATCAGCGCGGTCAGCAGCACGCCCGTGGTCGCCAGCATCATCGAGGGCGCCAGCACCGTGCGGATGCTGGCAAATCGCGTCTTCAAGCCGCCGTCGAACAGGATCAGCGCCAGCGCCACCGAGCCGACCAGGTAGGTGGTGCGGACGTCGTCGAACTGGAGATGGCCGGGCCCGGAGTCGCCGGCCAGCATGCCGACCAGCAAGAACACCAGCAGCAGGGGGGCGCCGAACCGCAATGCCAGGAGGCTCGACAGGATGCCGGCCATCACCAGAACGGCGCCGAGCAGGATTGCTATGCTGACCGAGTCGAGGGAAGCCATGCGCCTTCGGTGGGATCAAATACTTGCAATTGCATCCTTATCGTCGCCACACTTGGACGCCAACCCATTTCTGTCATCAGCGGCAATGTGCCCGGTTTTACAGCCTCAGATCGCCTCGACACTGTGTTGTATCGATGGTCGCATGCCCGCCTTTGTGGGATTCTACCGGCCATTCGAATCACATTTGCCTGACCCGCGCTTGAGTTGAGATCTTGCCGATGGACATGAGCCTCAAGGACGTCCTGGAAGCCATCCAAATGGCGGCGCGCTCGGTCGGGGCCGAGATCGCCTCGCCCTGGTTCTACCTTCAATTCGGCATCATCCTCGCGGCCGCCGGAATTTCCTACGCCGCCGATACCGCCATTCATGCCCGGGTCGACACGTCGTCGCTGGCGACGCGCTGGCCGCTGCCGCTCCGGCACTTCGCCCGCGTGATGGTGGCCAGCGCCTCGACCGCCGTATTCGCGGTGCTGATGATCACCTCGCGGATCGTGATGTGGCACGCGACCTGGCCTAGCCGCAGCTATTTGATCGCGGTCTCGGCCAAGCTGGCGCTGGCCTGGCTGGTGATCCGCCTGGTGACGTCGGTGCTCGACAACGCCTTCATCGTCAAGCTGGTCTCGATCGCGGCCTGGATGGTCGCAGCGCTCAGCATCATCGGCGAGCTCGACTGGGCCGCCGACACGCTGGATTCGGTCGCCGTCGTGATCGGCGGCCTCAGGCTGACGCCGCTGTTGCTGATCAAGGCCGGCGCGCTCCTGATCGTGGCGCTGTGGCTGACCAACATCGCCAGCAATTACGCCGAGAGCCGCATCAACCGCTCCACCGACCTGACGCCCTCGATCCAGGTGCTGCTGGTCAAGATCATCCGCATCGGGCTGATGGTGATGGCGATCGCGATCGCGCTCGACGCGGTCGGCATCAACCTCTCGGCGCTCGCGGTGTTCACCGGCGCGGCGGGCGTCGGCATCGGTCTCGGCCTGCAGAAGATCGTCGCCAACTTCATCAGCGGGCTGATCCTGCTGGTCGACAAATCGGTGAAGCCGGGCGACCTCGTCACGATCGGCGACAGCTCGGGCAAGATCAGCGCGATGAAGACGCGCTACATCTCGGTCGCCGCCGGCGACGGCCGCGAATTCCTGATCCCGAACGAGGATCTGGTGACGCAGAAGGTCACCAACTGGACCTATACCGACAAGAACACCCTGGTGAAGATCGCCTTCGCCGCCAATTACGATGCCGATCCGAGGTTGGTCTGCCAGCTCGCGATCGATACCGCCGCGGCCCATGAGCGCGCCATCAAAGGCAAGCCGCCGAGCTGCATCCTGACCGAGTTCGCCGAGTTCGGCATGAAGTTCTCGCTGACCTTCTGGATCGCCGATCCCGACGGCATGGACAGGGTGAAGAGCGACGTGATGCTGGCGCTGTGGGATGCCTTCAAGGGCCACGGCATCCGCGTGCCCTATCCGGTGCGGGAACTTCGCGTCCGCGGCGGCGCCCTCCCGGTCGAAAGCGTGGTCGAGGTGTCCAGCTAAAGCGGGATGGGGTTAGGTTGAACCCGCTCGCGGCGGCTTCGGATTGCATCGCCAGATGCAATCCAGGTGAGGGCCCTCGCCCTCTCGATAGACCGTGACCCCTCACCCGATTTGCTGCGCAAATCGACCTCTCCCAAGGGAGAGGTGACGTCCGCCGCTGTTCCGGATGAACGAGCCCGGATCTTGCCCGGAAATCGGGCGTTTGGGCATCGTCCCCATGCCCAACCTTGGCTTGCACCGGCCGCCCCGATCATTACATTGTCCTTTGAGATCAGCCCCTTCCTCCAGACTTGACCCGCTCATGAGCTATATCGACGCCACCGACACCTCTCTGCGCAAGACCGGCCAAATCAAGCTGCATGGGCAAAGTGGCTTTGCCGGCATGCGCAAGGCTGGCGCATTGGTGTCGAAGTGCCTCGACGCGCTCACCGACATCGTCAAGCCGGGCGTGCCGACCTCCGTCATCGACGAGTTCGTCCGCAAGTTCGCCTTCGATCACGGCGCCTATCCGGCGACGCTGATGTATCGCGGCTATCGCTACTCGACCTGCACCTCGATCAATCACGTGGTCTGCCACGGCATGCCCGGCGACCGCCCGCTGAAGGAGGGTGACATCGTCAACATCGACGTCACCTTCATCGTCGACGGCTGGTATGGCGATTCGAGCCGGATGTATGCGATCGGTGGCATCGCGCGGAAGGCCGAGCGGCTGATCGAGGTGACCTATGAAGCGATGATGCGCGGCATTGCCGCGGTCAAGCCCGGCGCCACCACGGGCGACATCGGCCATGCCATCCAGAGCTATGTCGAGCCGCAGGGCATGAGCGTGGTGCGTGATTTCTGCGGCCATGGCCTCGGCCGCCTGTTCCACGACGAGCCGAACATCATTCATATCGGTCGCCCCGGCGAAGGCGTGACGCTGCGGCCCGGCATGTTCTTCACCATCGAGCCGATGATCAATCTCGGCAAGCCGCATGTGAAGATCCTGTCCGACGGCTGGACCGCGGTGACCCGCGACCGTTCACTGTCGGCGCAGTTCGAGCATTCGGTCGGCGTCACCGCCGACGGCGTCGAGATCTTCACGCTGTCCGAGCGCCACGGCGAGAAGCCCTGGGTCGCGGTGTGACGGTACAATCGGCGGCGACAGCGATCATGCATCGCTCCGCGTCCGCGCGCTGATCTCCTCAGGCGTATAATTCTCTCCGATCGACATCGCGCAGATGCGCGAGATGTGGGTGTAGGGCAAGCCGGTCTCTTCCGCCCAGGCGTTGAACTGCGCCTGCACTTTCGCGAGATCGCGCTTCGACTTGACCTCCTCGGCGATGTCGAGCCCGGCCTCGCGCAGGCAGGCGACGACGTCGCGCGAAGTGACAAAGCCGTCCCAGCCTAGAAAGCGCAGCAGCATCTGCCCGGTATTGCCGCCGAGCCGGCTGCCGCGCTTGGCCAGCAAGTCCAATAATCCGATTTGATCCGATGCTGGCCAGGCTGCGAGGAATTTGCCGAAGCTGCCGTGCTCGCGCGAAATCTCCTGCACGAGGCGGCCGTTGTCGCGCACCGACATGATCTTGGCGCCGTTGCGCACGATCCTGGCGTCACTCGTGAGCTTTTCCCAGAATTCATCGGGTTTGAAGGCGAGCTTGGCCGGCTGAAAGCCGAGGAAGGCCTGCTCGAACCCCGGCCATTTGGCGTCGATCACGCTCCAGGCAAAACCGGCGCAGAACACGCGCTTGGTCATTTCGGCGAGCACGCGGTCGTCGCCGAGCTTGGCCAGCGCCTTCGGCGTCGCGACCTGTGGCAGTACCTTCTCCAGCGCCTTCGCGCCGCCCTTGCGCTTCTCGGCGCGTGCCCGGATCACCTTGAACGATGTCACGCCAACACCTCTCCCGACATTTTTAGGCGGGCGAACGGTAGTTCAGCGATGCGGCCGAGGCAAACCGGGATTAGGTTGACCTGAGAACAGCGTCGAAGGTCACCTCTCCCCGTCGGGGAGAGGTGGACAGAAGCCGCGACTCAATCTCATCGCGCTTTAGCATCGGCTCTTGCAAAACCCGGCGGGCACGGCATGGTTGTAGCCGATGCCCGCCAAGCCTGCCGACAGCCAGACCGAATCCGATGAGACGCCGCATTATCACGGCCATCGCGAACGGCTGCGCGAGCGGTTCTACTCGGCGGGGCCTGCGGCGCTGAGCGACTACGAGCTCTTGGAGATGGCGCTGTTCGCCGCGATCCCGCGCCGCGACACCAAGCCGCTCGCCAAGGCGCTGCTAAAGACATTCGGCTCGTTCGCCGAGGTCGTGCATGCGCCGGTGGCGCGGCTGCGCGAGATCGACGGCGTCAAGGACGCCTCGATCAACCAGCTCAAGCTGATCGCCGCCGCGGCTGATAGAATCGCCAAAGGCGAGATCCGGCGCAGCGTCGCGCTGTCGTCGTGGAACGATGTCATCGACTACTGCCGCTCCGGCATGGCGTTTGCCGACAAGGAACAGTTTCGCCTGCTCTTCCTCGACAAGCGCAACCAGTTGATCGCCGACGAGGTGCAGCAGACCGGCACCGTCGACCACACGCCGGTCTATCCGCGCGAGGTGATCAAGCGCGCGCTGGAATTGTCGGCGACCGCGCTGATCCTGGTGCACAATCATCCGAGCGGCGATCCGACGCCGTCGCAGGCCGACATCCAGATGACGAAGGCGATCGTCGAAATCGCAAGGCCGCTCGGAATCGCCGTGCACGACCACATCATCGTCGGCAAGAACGGTCATGCGAGCCTGCGAGGACTGAAGCTGATCTGACCGACGTGCGTCTGTCGTACCAAGCATCACAGATTCGCTGGAAAAGACCTCCAATCTGCGATAGATTGCCCCCATGCTGCGCGACGATGTCATTGCGAAACTCAAGGCGGCCGAGCCGGCCCTGCGGGCGCGTGGCATCCGACGCGCGGCCATCTTCGGCTCCATCGCGCGTGGCGAGCAGCGGCCGGACAGTGACATCGATATCCTCGTGGAGTTCGAGCCGGGCGCCGAGGGTTCGATCTACGACTACATGAACCTGAAGGAATATATCGCCGGCTTGTTCGACGGCCCGGTGGACGTGATCGACCGCGGAGCGCTGAAGCCACATCTCCGAGCGCCGGTAGCGCGCGATACCCTTTATGCCTTCTGAAAAAGAAAGCGGCGTGCTCAATGACATGCTGCGCCATATCGATCTGGCGGAGCGCTTCGCGCACGGGCTCGACTACTCAAGCTTAGCCACCAACCTGCAAGCGCTGTACGCGGTGATCCGCAGCCTCGAGATTATCTCGGAAGCGTCGCGTCGGCTCTCAGATGAATTGAAGGCAAGGCATCCAGACATCCCATGGCGGGAGATGGCGGCTGCTGGAAACTTCTATCGGCACAATTACGAGGACGTCACACCACAACGCGTCTGGAAAACTCTGCGCGAGCACTTGCCGCCGTTGCGAGCGGCGATCGATGAAGAGCTGGCTCGATGAGGTCGGACCGGCAATTGATGCTGTTGCTTCGCGAGGCCTTAGAAGCGTCCTGGATTGACCAAAGCAGAAAGCAATTTCGATAGCGGCGCTCATTGCTTCGTGCACAACCATCCGAGCGGCGATCCGACGCCGTCGCAGGCCGATATCCAGATGACGAAGGCGATCGTCGAGATCGCGAGGCCGCTCGGAATCGCCGTGCACGACCACATCATCGTCGGCCAGAACGGTCATGCGAGCTTGAAGGGGATGCGGCTGATCTGAACGCCGAACGCGACCCAACTGCCGCACCTACGTCGTGAGCAGCAGGCGAACGCGCGTCATCGCTGCCTCGCGGAAGATCGCAATTTCTCCCTTGTGCGCACGAGCGACCTCGGCTGCGATGGCAAGGCCGAGACCGGAGCCGGCGGACTCCGGTCCCTTCGCGAAGGGCCGGATGACATCGTCCGGCGGAACGGCAAATCCGTCGCCATCGTCGGCGACTTCGATCCATGCCCTGCCGTCATCGGCGCCGACGGATACGACGAGCCTGCTGCGGGCGCCATGCTTCAGCGCGTTGTCGATGAGATTGCCCAGCGCTTCGCGCAGGCTGACCGCGTCGCCATTCACGATCGGCGCTGGCGCGGCCGGCACGAAGGCGATATCGACCTCGCGCGTCAGCGATAACGGAACCGCCGCGGCCAGCACGGCCCTTGCCAGCGCGTTGAGATCGATAGGCGTCATGGCGACAGCGTCGGCCCGGTGAATGACCATGGCGTGATCGAGAAGCTGGCCGGTGAGCCGGCCCAATTCGGACGTCCGCTCCCGAATGCGCGCGACCGTGACGGCCTTTTGCCGCGACGGCGGCGTCGCCGACAGGATTTCGACCTGGGCGTCGAGCGCCGCCAGCGGGGTGCGGATCTGGTGCGCGGCATCGGCAATGAAGCGTTGCATCAGCGCGATGCGATCTGACAGCCGCCGCATGAAATCATCGATCGCATGCACGAGATTGCGAATTTCGACCGGCGGCTCGGTCTGAAGCGGCCGCAGATCATCCGGACGGCGTTCAACGATCTCGCGCTCGATGCGCATGAGCGGCTTCAGGGCGAAGGTGACGGCATAGCCCGTCGCCAGCAGTGCCAGCGCGCTCATCGCCGCAATGACGCCGAGCGCCTTCAATGTAAGGTCGCGCGCTAGGGCGCGCCGGGCTTCGATGGTTTGAGCCAGCACGATAGTCACCCAGCCGCCCACCGCGGGATCTTCGATCTGCTTGGCGACCGTGGCGATGCGAACGGGCTGCTCCTGATAAAACCCGTCCTCGATCACCACCCCATTGCGAGTCTGCTCGGGCTTGGCTTCCGAGGCGAGGTCCTCGTAGCCGGCCACCACGACACCGCGGGGGTCGACGACCTTGTAGAAGACGAGATCGTAGGCCGCCAGCGCGGCGATGGTGGATACGGGCGGCTCCAGCGTCACGACACCGCCCTGCACATAGACGTTCTCGGCGATCTGGATCGCCCCGCCGCTCAGCATGCGGTCATAGGCTTGCTGCGCGGCAATGGTGGCCGAACGCCAGCCGGCGAAGCCGAGGATCACCGCGCCGAGCGCCAGCACCGCCGACAAAACGGCGATGATGCGGATGCGCAGCGAGTGCCGCAGATCAAAGCGCCGCAAGTTGATAGCCCAGGCCGCGCAGGGTGCGAATCTCGATCGGCGCATCGCCGAGCTTGCGTCGCAGTCGTGCCACGAATTGCTCGACAGCGTTGGGGCTCGCCTCCTGATCGAAATTGAAGAGCTGCTCGACCAGCTCTTCCTTGGGAACGATGCGCTCGGGCCGCGCCGCCAGGATTTCGAGCACCGTCAGCTCCCGCCTGGTCAGATTGAGCGGCCTGTCGGCGACGGTGGCGACGCGGCCGGCGCGGTCGATGACCAGCGGCCCGACCCGCAGCAGGTTGTCGGGCTGGCCTGCGCTGCGACGCAGCAGGGCACGGGCGCGCGCTTCGAGCTCGCCATAGTCGAAGGGCTTGACCAGATAGTCGTCGGCGCCGAGATCGAGTGCGCCGATCCGTTCGTCGACGGCGGAACGGGCGGTCAGCACCAGCACCGGCGTCGCGAGCTTGCGGCTGCGCATGCCCTTCAGGATCGCAATTCCGTCCCGACCCGGCAGCGTCAGATCGAGGATCACGAGGTCGTAGGGCTGCACTTCAAGCAGCTCGGCGGCGGTCAGGCCGTCGCGCTCCCAGTCCACGGCGTGACCGATCTTCTCGAGGCGCATGACCACGGCCTCGGCGATATCGACGGTGTCTTCGACAACGAGTACCCGCAAACGGGAGCCTCCGGCGTCCTGAGTCAGTTTCGCGTCAGTGAGCCACGCTATCTCATCTCCCAAGCGCCCATAAGTGCGCAGGGACACAACACAAGGCACAACACAAGGGAGGGCCACATGCTCGCGCCATCTGATGCCGCATCCGCGTCGCCGCTGCTTTCCGTAGCGGGTGTGACGCTCCAGTACAAGACGCCTGACGCCGTGGTCACCGCGACGCGCCGGGTCTCCTTCGAGGTCTATCCGGCCGACCGCTTCGTGCTGCTCGGCCCGTCCGGCTGCGGCAAGTCGACCCTGCTGAAGGCGATCGGCGGCTATCTCACTCCCGTCGAGGGGCAGATCAGCCTGAAAGGGCGCAAGGTGTCGGGGCCGGGCCCCGACCGAATGATGGTGTTCCAGGAATTCGATCAGCTCCTGCCCTGGAAGACAGTGCGCGAGAACGTCGTGTTCGCCCTGACCGCCTCCGGCCGCGCCGGCCAAACGGAGGCGGAAGACCGGGCGCGCGCCTACATCGACAAGGTCGGCCTGACCAAGTTCATCGACAGCTATCCGCACACCCTCTCCGGTGGCATGAAGCAGCGCGTCGCCATCGCCCGCGGCATGGCGATGGAACCCGACGTGCTGCTGATGGACGAGCCGTTCGCCGCGCTCGACGCGTTGACGCGGCGCAAGATGCAGGACGAATTGCTGCGGCTGTGGGACGACACGCGCTTCACCGTGCTCTTTGTCACCCATTCGATCGAGGAGGCGATCCGCGTCGGCACCCGCATCCTGCTGCTCTCGCCGCATCCGGGTGAGGTCAAGGCCGAGCTCAACAGCGTGCCGCCGGAAGAGATGGGCACCGGCAAGCAAGCCGCGCTCGAAACCCGCATCAACGACATGCTCTTCGCGAGCCATTGAGCCGAGGCGACCGTCATGACCGATCTCGTCAGCTTCCGTCCGGAAATCATCCGCGACGTCCAGTCGGGCGACGCCCCCGTGGTCGCCAAGACGCTCAGCCCGGCCGAGCGCATCTATCGTCTCGGCTTCGTGCGCAAGGCGGTGATCCTCGCCGTCCTCGCCGTGGCCTGGGAAATCTATGGCCGCTGGCTCGGCAACCCGCTGCTGTTCCCGACCTTTGGCCAAACCGTCGAGGCTTTCGTCAGCAACGTCGCGAGCGGCGTCATCCCGCAGCGCATGCTGGTCTCGCTGCAGACGCTGGTCATCGGCTATGGCATCGGCATCGGCCTGGCGGCGCTGCTCACGACGCTGGCGATCGGCTCGCGGATCGGCGCCGACCTGCTGGAGACACTGACCTCGATGTTCAATCCGCTGCCGGCGATTGCGCTGTTGCCGCTGGCGCTGATCTGGTTCGGGCTCGGCACCGGCAGCATCATCTTCGTGCTGGTGCATTCGGTGCTGTGGGCGATCGCGCTCAACACCCATGCCGGCTTCCGCTCGGTCTCGAACACGCTGCGGATGGTCGGGCAGAACTACGGCCTGCGCGGCCTGAAGCTGGTGCGCCTCATCCTGATCCCGGCAGCCTTCCCGGCGATCCTGACCGGCCTCAAGGTCGGCTGGGCCTTCGCCTGGCGCACGTTGATCGCCGCCGAGCTCGTCTTCGGTGTCTCGTCAGGCTCGGGTGGGCTCGGCTGGTTCATCTACGAGAACCGCAACCAGCTCGAGACCGCGAATGTGTTCGCCGGCCTCTTCACCGTGATCCTGGTTGGCCTTTTCGTCGAGAACGTCATCTTCGCCAACATCGAGCGCAGGACGATCCGTCGCTGGGGCATGCAGCACTGACGACAACTGTAACCAGGCCGAATGGCCGCCATTCCAAGAAGGAGGAAATACATGAGATTGAAGACCATCGTCCGCTCGCTCGCGGCTGCCGCGGTGCTCGCGGCATCGCTCGGCGCCCCGGCCCGCGCCGAGGTCAGCGAAGTGCGCATCTCCAAGGGGTTCGGCATCCTCTATCTGCCGCTGATCGTGATGCAGGACCAGCAGTTCCTGGAGAAGCGCGCCAAGGCTGCCGGGCTCGGCGACATCAAGGTGACCTGGCTGATGCTTGACGGCGGCAACGTCATCAACGACGCGATGATGGCCGGCACGCTCGATTTCGCCGGCACCGGCGCGCCGGGCTTCGTCACGCTCTGGGCCAAGGCCAAGGGCATCCCCGGCGTCGAGGTCGTCGGCGTCTCGGGCATGAGCTCGACTTCGCTGTGGCTTATGGCGAACAAGCCGGAGCTCAAGTCGCTCAAGGACTTCACCCCAACCGACAAGATCGCGCTGCCCGGCATCAAGACCTCGCTCGCCGCTGTCGTGCTCCAGATGATCGCCGCCAAGGAATTCGGCGACGCCAATTACGCCAAGATGGATCCGATGACGATCAGCCTGCCGCACCCGGAGGCGCTCGCCGCCCTCGTCGGCGGCAAGACCGAGGTCAAGGCACATTTCACCTCGCCCCCGTTCCAGTATCTGGAAGCCAAGAGCCCAGGCATTCACCGTGTGCTCAACTCGGTCGACTATCTCGGCAATCTCACGCTCGACGTGACCTTCGCGCCGAAGAAGTTCGTCGACGCCAATCCCAAGATGACCCAGGCTTTCATCGAGGCGATGGACGATGCCACTCAGCTCATCGCCAAGGACAAGAAGCTCGCCGCCGAGATCTACGCCAAGAACTCGAAGGTCAAGGTCGACCCCGCCGAGGTGCAGCAGATGATCGAGGACAAGGATGCGCGCTTCACCGCGACACCGGAAGGCGTGATGCAATTCGCCGAGTTCATGCACAAGGCGGGCTCGATCAAGGTCAAGCCGGCGAAGTGGAGCGACATGTTCGTGCCGCAACTCGCCGGTCGCCCCGGAAGCTGAACTACCGCGGGAGAGGGATGCCTCCGCGTCTCTCTCAACGCGTCCTCCACGCGTCGTCCCAGCGAAGGCCGGAGACGCATCCACTGCTGTCGTCCCGGCGAAGGCAGGGACCCATTACCACCGGATTTGATGATGAACGGGATCGTGGCCCCAGCGTCACGCAACAATGAACATCGGGGTAATGGGTCCCGGCCCCCGTGCGCATTGCGCACTAGGCCGGGACGACGGCGAGTGTGGGGCGCATCTCGACCCAATACTCGTGACGATTGCGAAGCGCCGTCAAGCGGGTGAGACGCGCGCACCATAGGATCAATTCTCGATTCCGAAAATTCGAAACATTGCGCAAGCGACTTGCGGCGTCGGGCAAATCAGTGATCGGCGCGTCAGGGACGCACCGGCGGGACGGTTCCCTCCCCCCTTGCGGGGGAGGGTTAGGGAGAGGGGTGGCCACACGACGCGCGCTCTCTGGATTCGTGTATCCACCTCGACAACGTGCGAACGCAATAGAGCGGAGACCATGCCCTCATCGCCCGCGGCTTACCCCCACAAGGGGGGACAGATCCTTGGCCACGTGCTCACCTCACCATCACTGCGGCACGAGCGCTTCTTGAATTGGGCGTTGATCTAACCTTCCTCGTTGAGGAACTTCGCAACTGCGCTCGGACGAAAGAAGAAGCGGCCGTGCGACGATAGTGCCAGCGCGTAGGTGGCCCGGCCGATCATCTGTGGCCGGCCGCGCATGGCCTGACGCAGGTTGGCCTCGCCGGCCTCGCGCTGCCCCATCTCCAGCAGACAGGCGGCGAAATCGGCGCGCAGCATGGCATCCTCGGGACGCAGTGCCAGCAGATGGCGGTAGAGGTCCGCAGCGGCGGAGCATTCGCCATCGAGCAGCAGCGCACGCGCCAGCGTCGTCAGGACCTCGGGATGCCCAGGCGCAGCGGCGCGCGCCTTGACAAGCAGCGCACGTGCCCGGGCGCGCTCATTGCGGTGGAGCAGCAGGCGCGCAAGGCTGAGCTCCAGCTCTACAGCATTTGGCGCGAGGTCAAGCGCGCGCTCGACGACGGCCACCGCCTCGTCGAGGCGTCCGGCCCCCGCCAACTGCCCTGCTAATTCCTGAAATGCCGGCGGAAATGGCGGACGGCGCGCGGTGGTCCGGCGCAACAGGTCGATCGCCTCGTCGCGGCGTCCGGCACCACCGAGCGCCGCGCCGAGCAGGGTCTCGATGCCGGCATCTTCGATGCGGCGAGCAACACGCTCGAGCGGCGCGATCGCCTCCCCGCTCCGGCTCTGGGCGATCAGCGCCCGCGCCAGGATCGACGCCGCAGCGACGTCGGTGCGGCTCGCTTTCAGGACCTCGGCTGCAAGCCGCTCGGCCTCGACAAACTGTCCCATCTGCAGTGCGACCGCCGCACGTTGCAGGGCCTGGGACTGATTTTGTCCGCGACCAGCGGATGGAACGGGAGGAGGTTTCGGCATGCGGCGTGCTTTGGGATGGTCATCCCAGCCGTTATCACCGCGGCGGACGACGCGTCCAGCAAAAGTCACATGACGAGAGCGGCCGCCTTGTCGCGGCTACCAGGCTTCGCCGGAGGCAAGCGATTGCCCGATTGCCGCTCCTCGAAATGACGGACCTGTGGGGTTCGCGCCCCTTCAGGCGGCCAGCTTGAGGATCTTGACGACGTCGCTTGGCTCGCGGATCGGCTGCGGGTTGGTCCGGGCGAAGATCGAGAGCATCACGTTCCGGCCGATCAGCTCGAAGCGGTCCTCGGCAACGCCGACATCGGCGAGCCGCCGCGGCAGGCCGAGCTCGGCGACGAACGCCGCGAACGTCTCGCCGGCGTCGCGTCCCGGCGCGCCGAGCGCGGCGGCGATCGATTGTTGCGCGGCTTCGGTGGCGGCGCGATTATATCTCAGCACGCTCGGCATCATCACTGCCGTGCAGAAGTAGTGCGGCACGTCACAGGTGCCGCCGAGCACGTGGCCGATGGCATGGCTCGCGCCCATCGGCACCCGTGACTGCAAGCCGAAGGCGGATAACCACGAGCCCAACTGGCAATTCAGCCGTGCCGCCTCGTCATCGGGATTTTCCTTGGTGCGCAGCAGGCCATCGTGCAGATAGCGCAGCCCCTGCCGGCACACGGCATCGACCAGCACGTTGGGACGACTGGAGCAGATCGCCTCGATGCCGTGATCCATCGCCCGCGTGCCGGAGCCCAGCCAGAGCTTCTCCGGCGTGTATCGGGTGATCGCGGGATCGAGGATGATGCTGCGCGGCATCATCAGCGGATGATTGAAGATCTGCTTCAGCTTGCGCCTGCTGTCGGTGACCAGCGTGCCGGAATTGTATTCGCCGCCCGACAGCGTGCTGGGGATCGCGATCATCCGCACCTTCGGCGCGCGGAATGGGCCGAAGCGGCGCTCCGGCGTGGTCTCGAAGCCGTCGAGTCCCTCCGGCACGAAGATCTCGTGCTCCATGCACATCAGCACGATCTTGGCCGCATCGACCACCGAGCCGCCGCCGATCGCAACCACCAGATCGGCCTTAGCCTCCTTGGCCTGCCGTGCAATCCGCACCACCACGTCGCGGGTGGTGTGCTGCGGAACGCCGTCGAAGGTCTCGGCATGGCGATTGCCGAGCGCCTTGCGAATCTTCTCGATCTCGTCGGTCGTGGTGTTGAGCGTCCGGCTGGCAATCAGATAGACCCGCGTCGCGCCGAGCCGCTCGGCCTCCTCGCGCAACGCTTCGGCCGCCGGCTTGCCGTAGATCACGGATTCCATGGTGGGGTATTGATGGCTGCCAACGACGTGCATGCTCGTTACTCCCTCGATATGTCCGTGATCAGTCCAATCGGTCAGGCCGGCGATTTAGAAAAGTCCGGCGGACGCCGGTGGGCAATCCCGACGTCAGCGTGCCTCGGCCATGGCGTCCTCCGTCACGCCACCGCGCGGGCCGGCGTGGTCTCGACGGTGCCGTCGAGCAAGCCGGTCAAGCGCTGGCGGATGATCTGCTCGGCTTCAGTCATGATGCGGTCGATCAGCTCCTTGACCGTCGGGATGTCGTGGATCAGGCCGACCACCATGCCGCAGCTCCAGGCACCGGCATCCATGTCGCCGTCGATCATCACCTTGGGATAGACGCCCGCGACCTGCTCGTGGATGTCCTCGATCTTCAGGGCGGCGCCCTTCTCGCGCTCGATCTCGATCAGTTCGTCGACGCCCTTGTTCTTCAGCACCCGCTCGGTGTTGCGCAGCGCGCGCATGACGAGGCGGGTGTCGAGCTCGGTGGCCTCCACCAGCGCCTGCTTCACATTGGGATGGACCGGGGCTTCCTTGGTGGCGATGAAGCGCGTGCCCATGTTCATGCCGGCCGCGCCCATCGCCAGCGCCGCAACCAGGCTGCGTGCATCCGCCATGCCGCCGGAGGCGACGAACGGGATCTTTAATTCCTCCGCCGCGCGCGGCAGCAGGATCATGTTCGGGATATCGTCCTCGCCCGGATGGCCGCCGCACTCGAAGCCATCGACGCTGACCGCGTCGCAGCCGATCTTCTCGGCCTTCAGCGAATGCCGCACCGAGGTGCATTTGTGGATCACCTTGATGCCGGCCGCCTTCAGCGCCGGCATGTACTGCTCCGGGCTGCGGCCGGCGGTCTCCACCGCCTTGACGCCGCCTTCGCGGATTGCGGCGATATATTCCGGATAGGGCGGCGCGGTGAAGCTCGGCAGGAAGGTGAGGTTGACGCCGAACGGCTTGTCGGTCATGTCGCGGCAGCGCGCGATCTCCTTGGCCAGTAGCTCCGGCGTCCTCTGCGTCAAGCCGGTGATGATGCCGAGGCCGCCGGCGTTGGACACCGCGGCCGCCATCTCGGCGAAGCCGACATAATGCATGCCGCCCTGGATGATCGGGTGCTGGATGCCGAACAGTTCAGTGATCGCTGTCTTCACGAATATCTCCCGCGTTTCCGATCAGTGGATGATTTCAAACAGGCCCGCCGCGCCCATGCCGCCACCGATGCACATGGTCACCACGCCGTATTTTGCCTTACGCCGCCGGCCCTCGATCAGGAGGTGGCCGGTGAGCCGCGCGCCGGTCATGCCATAGGGATGGCCGATCGCGATCGAGCCGCCATTGACGTTCAGCTTGTCCGGATCGATGCCGAGCTTGTCGCGGCAATAGATCACCTGCACCGCATAGGCCTCGTTGAGCTCCCAGAGATCGATGTCGTCGATCTTGAGATTGTGCCGCTGCAACAATCGCGGGATCGCGGCGACCGGGCCGACGCCCATCTCGTCGGGCTCGACGCCGGCGGCGACGAAGCCGCGGAAGATGCCGAGCGGCTTCAGGCCCTTGCTCGCGGCGATCTTGTCACTCATGATCACGCAGGCCGATGCGCCGTCCGAGAGCTGGCTGGCATTACCGGCGCTGATGGTCTTGCCCTCGAACACCGGCTTGATCTTGGCGAGGCCCTCCGCGGTCGTATCGGGGCGCGGTCCCTCGTCCTTCGATAGCGTCGCCTGCTGATAGCTGACCTGCTTGGTGTCCTTGTCGATCACGGCCATTTTGGTGGTGATCGGCACGATCTCGTCGTTGAAGCGGCCGCCTTGCAGCGCAGCACCGACCCGGCGCTGGCACTCCAGGCTGTATTCATCCTGCCTGTCGCGGCCAATTCCGTAGCGCTCGGCGACGACCTCGGCGGTCTCGAGCATCGACATGTACATCTCCGGCTTCATCGCCATCAGTTCATCATCGACAGCGTGGAATTTGTTCATGTGCTCGTTCTGCACCAGGCTGATCGACTCGATGCCGCCGCCGATCGCGATCTCGACGCCGTCCGATATCACCGAGCGCGCGGCGACCGCGATCGCTTGCAGGCCGGAGGCACATTGCCGATCGATCGTGGTGCCGGCGACCGTGACCGGAAGCCCGGCGCGGATCGCGCCCTTGCGGGCGACGTTCATCACCATGGTGCCCTGCTGCATCGCGCAGCCCATCACCACATCCTCGACCTCGCCGGGCGCAATGCCGGCGCGCTTCACCGCCTCCGCGATCACATGACCGGCCAGGGTCGGGCCATCGGTGTTGTTGAGCGCGCCGCGATAGGCCTTGCCGACCCCGGTGCGCGCGGTGGAAACGATGACTGCGTCTGGTGTCATGCTAAAGCTCCTCAAGCGGCCGCATCGAGCTGCGCGTAGCGCAGCACGTGGTAAGCGGGATCGCCGAACTGGATGTTGATGGACGAGATACGCTTGAAGTAATGGCCGACATTGAGCTCGTCGGTCATGCCCATGCCGCCGTGGAGCTGCACCGCTTGGTCGGCGATGAACTTGCCGGCATAGCCGATCTTCGATTTCGCGCCCGAGGCCAGCCGCGAGAGTCCCGCTTCGCCTGCGCTGAGGCCGAGATTGAGATGCTGCATCAGCGACAGCGCCTCCTGATGCGCGATAAACATATCGACCATCCGGTGTTGCAGCACCTGGAAGGAGCCGATCGTGACGCCGAACTGCTTTCGGGTCTTGGAATATTCCAGGGTCGCGGCGTTCAGCTCGCCCATCGCCCCAACCAACTCTGCGCACAGCGCGCCGATCGCACGGTCGCGGCAAGCTTCGAGCGCAGCGACGCCGTCTCCCTCCCGGCCAAGGAGCTGCCCGCGTACCTCGCGCAGGCGGATCTCGGCGGCTCTACGGCCGTCGATGGTCTTGAAACTCTTCAGATCGAGATTGGCGGCGCGGCGATCGACCACGAACAGGCTGACGCCGCCGCGATCGTGGCGATGGCCCGAGGTGCGGGCGGAGACGATCAGGTAATCCACCCAGGGCGCCGACATGACCGCCGTCTTCTCGCCGGTCAGGACATAGCCGTCGCCATCCCGGCGCGCCGTGGTGGTGACGGTGGCAAGATCGAAGCGCGAGCCCTTCTCGCTCCATGCCAGGCTCCAGATCTCGTTTCCCGCGATGATCTCGGGAAGCAAGCCCTGCTTCTGCTCTTCGGAGCCTGCCTGCTCGATCAAGCCGCCGGCCAGTACGACCGTCTCGACGAACGGCTCGACCACGAGGTGCCGGCCGAACTCTTGCATGATGATCATGGTCGACAGCACTCCGCCGCCTAGCCCGCCGACGGCTTCCGAAAACGGCGCGGCAAGGAGGCCGAGCTCGGCGAAGGCGCTCCAGTGCTTGCGGCTGAAGCCGTCTTCACTCGCGACGATCTTGCGTCGGGCATCGAAATCGTACTGGTCGCGCAGCAGCCGCTGGACGCTGGACCGTAACAATTCCTGCTCTTCGGTGAACTGGATATCCATCCGATCCTCTTGTGGCGATTTGCTAAAGCGCGATGAGATGCGCTTTTGCTCCTTGTTTGAGCATGATCTGTTCGGAAAGCCGCTTCACACTTTTCCGGATCATGCCGCTAGAGACCGAGCACCGCCTTGGCGATGATGTTGCGCTGGATCTCGTTCGATCCGCCATAGATCGAGAGCTTGCGCGAGTTGAGATACTTTTCCGACGCGGTGTGGCCGTAGTCCGGCCCCGGCATGAAACGGTTGGCGCTGACCGGATGCTCGCGGATCGCGAGGCCATCATTGCCGATGGCGCGGTGGGTCAGCTCGGTGATGTCTTGGAAGATCTCGGTGCCGCGGATCTTGAACAGCGACGCCGCAGGTCCCGGGTCGATGCCGCGGGCCATTTGCGCCACGACGCGCAGCTCGGTCGCCTCCAGCGCCAGCACGTCGAGCTCGATGCGGGCGATGTCGCGGATGAAGTCCAGATATGCCGGATCATCCTCCGGGATCTCGGCCTTCACGATTGCCTTCAGCCGCGCGATGTAGCGGGTCGAGCGGCCGATGCCGGCCATGCTGGTGCGCTCGTTGCCGAGCAGGAACTTGGCGTAGGTCCAGCCTTTGTTTTCCTCGCCGATCAAATTCTCGACGGGAACGCAGACGTTTTCCAGGAAGACGTTGTTGACCTCGTGCGAGCCGTCGATGGTGGTGATCGGCCGCACCGTGACGCCCGGCGACTTCATGTCGATCAGGAGGAACGAGATGCCGGATTGCGGCTTGGCGGTGGGATCGGTGCGGACCAGGCAGAAGATCCAGTCGGCGTGCTGCGCCAGCGTGGTCCAGGTCTTGTGGCCGTTGACGATGTAGTGATCGCCGTCGCGCACCGCCTTGGTGCGAACAGTGGCGAGATCGGAGCCGGAGCCCGGCTCCGAGTAACCCTGGCACCACCAGTCCTCGCCGGAGAGAATGCGCGGCAAGAACTTCGCCTTCTGCGCCGCGTTGCCGAACGTGTAGATCACCGGACCGACCATGGTGATGCTGAACGCCAAGGGCGGCAGCGTGCCGGCGCGCGTCGTCTCCTGCTCGAAGATGAAGCGGCGGGTGATCGACCAGCCGGGCCCGCCATATTCCTTCGGCCACAGCGGCGCGATCCAGCCCTTCTTGTGCAGGATGCGATGCCATAGCAGCATCTGCTCCTTGGAAAGGTCGGTCTCCGGATTGGGGACGCGCATCTCCGCCGGATAATTGTCCTTGATGAAGGCGCGCACCTCGTCGCGGAAGGCTGCATCTTCAGGAGATAGCGCGAGTTCCATCGGGCCTGCTCCCTACCACTTCTCGCCGAAGGGACGGATTTCCAGCTCGAAGGTCCAGGCGCTCTTCGGCTGCTGGTAGAGCTGCCAGTAGGCGCCCGCGACGGAGGCCGGCGGCATCAGGAGGTCCGGATTGTCGAGCGCGTTGGGGCCGAGCGCCTCGATCCGGCGCTGCCGTACCCATTCGGTATCGACGCCGGAATCGATGATGAGGTGCGCGACGTGGATGTTCTTCGGGCCGAGCTCGCGCGCCATCGCCTGCGCCACGGCGCGCAGGCCGAACTTGGCGCTGGCAAAGGCGGCATAGCCGCTGCCGCCGCGCAGCGACGCGGTGGCGCCGGTGAAGAAGATGTTGCCTTGCCCGCGCGGCAGCATCAGCCGCGCCGCCTCGCGCCCGGCCAGGAAGCCGGAGTAGCAGGCCATCTCCCAGACCTTGCGGAACACCCGCTCGGTGGTCTCCAGGATCGGGAAGTTGACGTTGGCTCCGATGTTGAAGATGCAGACCTCGAGTGGCGCGTGCTTGTCGGCGTCGTTGAGGAAGGAGATGATCTCCTCCTCCTTGCGCGCATCGAGCGAGCGTGCGTGAACCTCGCCGCCGGCAGCCTCGATATCCTTGACCAGCGGCGACAGCTTGTCGCCGTTGCGGCGGCCGGCGAAGATCGTAAAGCCTTCGGAGGCGAATTTCTTGGCGATCTCGCTGCCGATGAAGTCGCCGGCACCGATCACGGCCACGGTGGCATTTCTCTTCTGCATGGTGTTCTCCGGCCTTGGTTTGCGTGAGCTGCTGTTCAAACGCCTCAGCACGGCGTGCGCAGCGACTCCGCCAGCTTGTGCTTCAAGAGCTTGCCCGTCGAGGTCGCGGGCAGCGCGTCCATCAGGATAATCTCGGACGGCCGCTTGTACGAGGTGAGTTGCGGGGCAACATGGGCCATCAGGTCCTGCGCGGTCACCGTCGAGCCCTTGATGAGCTGCACGAAGGCGACGACCTCCTCATTGCCCTCGACCGGCCGTCCGACCACGGCGCACTGCACCACCGCCTCATGGGTGCTCAGCACCGCCTCGATCTCGGCCGGATAAACGTTGAACCCGGAGCGGATGATCATTTCCTTGGTGCGACCGACGATGAAGAGGGCATCGCCCTCGAAGCGGGCGAGGTCGCCGGTGTTGAACCAGCCGTCGGCATCGATCACCTTCGCGGTCAGATCCGGGGCGCGGTAGTAGCCGCGCATCACGTTGGGGCCGCGGACATGGAGCTCGCCGACCTCGCCGTTTGCAACAGGCTTGCCGTCGGGACCGACCAGCCTCGCTTCAAGACCCGGCAAGATGGCGCCGACCGCATGGTCGGCCCGCGGCGCATCGTGCCGCACGCCGGAGATGCCCGGCGAACACTCGGTGATGCCGTAGCCATTGAGCAGCGGCAGGCCGAGCTCCTGCTCGACCCGTGATTTGAGGTCGAGGTCGAGCGGCGCGCCGGCCACCCCGATCATGCGCAGCCGGCCGCGGTCGAGCTTCGGCAGGCCGGCGTTGCGGCGATATTCGAGCAGGCGCTGGTAGGTCGCTGGCACGCCGCTGAGCAGCGTGATGCCCTCCTCCGCCATCGCCTTCACGAGCGCGGCGGGATGGTATTTGGCGACGAGCCGCACGGTGGCGCCGACCATCAACGTCATGGTGAGCAGCGAGATGCCGACGATGTGCGAGATCGGCAGCACGCAATACTGCACGTCATCCGCCGTCATCTTGCGCGAGACGGCGGTGTCGCGGGCACTGAACAGCAGATTGCGGTGGGTGAGCATCACGCCCTTCGGCGTGCCCGTGGTGCCTGAGGTGTAGATCAGCACCGCGACCTGCTTCGCGCCGTCGGCCTCGACCGGCTCGGGCAATGTCGCAAGGTTCAGGCCAGTGACGCCGATGCCGCGGAGCGGGCCGACATCCTGCGCGGCGGCCCCATAGCGCGCGGCGTGCGCCGCCGCTTCCTCGGAGACATCAGCAGTCAGCAACACGCGGCGGGCGCCGCTGTGCTCGCGGATCTGGTCGAGTTCGCGTGGCGACAGCCGCGGATTGACGACGATCGACCAGACGTCGAGCCGGCTTGCGGCCAGCAGCAGGCAGGCGAGCGGATTGGCATTCTCGCTGACGATCATGATGCGGTCGCCGGGGCGGACGCCGAGCCCGCGCAGCGCATCGACCACGCCGCCCACGGCCTGGTCCAGCTCGCGGTAGGTCAGCCTGCCGCGATCGTCGATCAGCGCCGGATGATCCGGCGTCGCTTCGACATACCGATCCATCACCTCGTGGATGCGGTTCGGCAAGCCTTCAACACGTCCTTCCATCACCTGCGTCGTCGCCAGCACCGAAACCTCCCTGCGATAGCCCTTGGGGTCTGCTTGTTCTCCGATCAGGCAGTCTTGCGCCGCTCCATGGCGAGCTGCGCGACGATCTCGTCCTCGACCTCGCGCAATTTGTCCTTGCCGAAGAAGATCTCGTTGCCGACGTAGAAGGTCGGTGATCCGAACGAGCCGCGCGCCACCGCGTCGCTGGTGTTCGCGATCAGCTTCTGCTTGACATCGTCGTGCTGGGCGCGGGCGATGAGACGGTCGATGTCGAGCCCCGATGACAGGAAGGCCTCGCGGAACACCTGCGGGTCGTCCATCTTCTTCGGCTCGACCCACATGTGGTGGTAGGCGGCGCGGAAATACGGTTCGAACATGCCTTCGAACTGCGCAGCGACCGCGCCGCGCATCAGCGCCAGCGTATTCACCGGAAAGAACGGGTTCGGCTTGAACGCGGTGATGTTGTGGCGCCGCAGGAAGCGCTCGGTCTCGAGCGCGTTGTAGTCAGGCTTGTTCCTGATCCCGCGCAGGGAATCCGCCGGCGACATGTTGCCGGTCGCCTTGTAGACGCCGCCGAGCAGCACCGGGATGTAATCGAACTTGACGCCGGTGCGCTGCTCGATGTCAGGCAGCACGAGCTCGGCGAGATAGGAGTTGGGGCTGCCGAAATCGAAGTGGAATTCGACCTTGAGCGGAGTAGCCATGGAACGCCCTTCCCTTCGACGGGCGACCGTTGCGCGGCCGCCGAATTGATCGTGGCCGAGACCATAAGTTCTATTTTAGAACTGTCAATATGATATTTATCATCCAATAGCCTGCAAGAAGGCATCTTGTTGAAATGGCACGAGTTCTGATTTAGAATTTACTATGCGCTGCCGCTGCAGGTCGCTTGGAGACGCCGATGAAATGGGATGCCCTCGAGGAAGAGCCGTGCTCACTGGCCCGCACCGTGGCCGTGATCGGAGACCGCTGGAGCCTCTTGATCCTGCGCGAGTGCTTCCTGCGCATCCGCAGGTTCGATGACTTCCAGGCCTCGCTCGGCATCACCCGTCACTTGCTCGCCGACCGGCTGAAGAAGCTGGTGCGCTTTGGCGTGCTGCGCAAGATTCCGTATCAGGACGCCCCGAAGCGCTACGAATACATCCTGACCCAGAAGGGGCTCGACCTCTATCCGATCATCATGTCGATCGTGCACTGGGGCAATGTTCACATGGTCGACTCGCGCGGACGGCCACTGCTGCACCAACACAAGACCTGCGGCCACATGTTCGATCCTGTGATGGTCTGCTCGGAATGCGGCGAGCCGCTGTCCGCGAAAGCCGTGCACGTGCATCCCGGCCCCGGCGCGCGACGATCCTCGGCGCACGCGAAGGCGATGGGGGCGAAGGTCAGGGGCGAATAGCGTTGCGGACGGAGCCTGCCAAGAAAAAGGCCCGCCGTGTGGGCGGGCCTTTTTGTGAGGCGATTCCGACCGAGCCGATGTACAGCGAACCTTGGACCGCCGACGGCCGGTTCAATCGTCGTCGCAGTCCCACCCCGACACGCTGCGGTAACCGTCGTAATCGCGATACCGGTATCGAGGCGCGTAATAGCCGTCATCATAGCCGCCATAGGAGCGGCGGTACGTCGGATATTCGCGGTAGCCCTGGTACGACGGATAGGATGGCGAGGCTTGAGCTTCTGATGCCAGCACGCCGCCAATGAGGCCGCCGACGATGAGGCCGCCGATCAGCGCAGCGTTTCGGCCGTCACGTGCCTGCGCCGGCGCGGAGCCGACGAACAGCGTCGCCGCCACGGCGAGCGCAGCGAGACCGGCGGGAAGGGCTTTGGTGAGCGAAGACATGTGTCGCCTCCATCAGGATTACGCCCACGTTCTATGTCGAGCGCCTTGAAGCCACACTGAACACGCTGTTGCCGATCGTTCATCTCCGGCACTGAACGGAGCCGAGTTCACGAGGCGTCGGCAAGCCGTTCGGCGGATGCTTCGTGTGCGAGGGCCGGCCTCACAGAGCAACGGGAGGGCGCGGCCCCGGACCCCTAGGGTCGTGTGGGATGGGCCCGAGGCCGCGCTTGCCTCGCGCTGGCGTATCCACAGTCACCCGATGGAGATGCGATACGCCAGGTGCCGAAGGTCATATGACGCAGCGGCGCCGCGATGGAGCCGCAAACGCGCAGCGCCGCCCCTGCGGAGTATGATCGCGGGCGGCGCTGGTTCAGTCTCCGGGCATGGGCAATTTCCCGGATATCCCATCGCAGCACAGATGCCGCCAACATTGGAAGTGACGAAGGGCACTTGTCTCGGCTGGCGCAGCATTGGCGAGCGCCGGCCGGATGACATTCTGAGAAAGCTGTCGACTGTCAGGAGATGACTTTCCCGCCTCGGGGCGAGTGGCGATCCCGGGAAGACTCGAACTTCCGACCTACGGTTTAGGAAACCGTCGCTCTATCCGGCTGAGCTACGGGACCGCGAGCCCATTGTTCGCGGGCGTGGCCCTCCATAGCAGAGCCGCCAGCGGATCGCCAGCCTGCGACGATGCCGGCATGCATGAAGTCGAGGACAGTTCGGCCGTGCGCGACCCGGTTCCTACGCCGCCTGCCCCGCCGGCTTCGATGCTGATCCGATGGCAGCCGCGGTCCGGCCGGCCGGCAGATACTCGATCGCCTCGTCCTTGATCGAGCCGAAGCGCAGGCTGATGATATCGAGCGCGTAGTTCTGGTAGAGCCGCCATGGCCGGCGCGACCCCTGCTTTGGGAACTTGGCGGCGGCGCGCTGGATGTAGCCGGAGGAGAAATCCACCCAGGGCAGTTCAGCGACATCAGGATCGTTCCGCCGCGGCGTCGCCTGCGCGTAGCCGTTGGCCTTCATGTAATTGAGCATGCGGCAGACATATTCGCAGGTCAGGTCGCATTTCAGCGTCCAGGACGCGTTGGTGTAGCCGAACGCCGCGGCTAGGTTCGGCACGCCGCTGTACATCAGCCCCTTGTAGTTCATGGTCTTGGAGAGATCGACGCTGTTACCGTCGACATTGATCTCGAGCCCGCCGAGCACCTGGAGATCGAGCCCGGTCGCGGTCACCACGATGTCGGCGTCGAGCGTCTTGCCGGATTTAAGCTTGATGCCCCCGGGCGTGAAGGTCTCGATCTGGTCGGTGACTACAGACGACGCTCCACTGCGGATCGACCGAAACAGATCGCCGTTCGGCACCAGGCAGAGCCGCTGATCCCATGGATTGTAGCGCGGCGTGAAATGCGTGGCGACATCGTAGTCCGGACCCAGCGCGTGGCGCACGCCACCGAGGATCAGCTTCTTGACGCGCTCGGGATCGCGCTTGCAGAGCCGGTAGAAATACATGCCGAACAGCACATTCTTCCAGCGGGTGATGCCGTAGGCGAGCTTCGCCGGCAGCCGCGCGCGCAGCCAGTCGGCGACCTTGTCCTTGTCGGGACGTGCCACGACGTAGGTGGGCGAACGCTGCAGCATCGTGACATGCGCCGCTCGCTTGGCCATCTCGGGCACCAGCGTCACCGCGGTGGCGCCGCTGCCGATCACCACAACTTTCTTGCCGGCATAGTCGATGTCGTCGGTCCATTTCTGCGGATGGACGACGCGGCCGGCGAAATCGGCGATGCCGGGGAAGTCGGGCGTGTAGCCGTGCTCGTATTTGTAATAGCCGCTGCACATGAACAGGAAGTTGCAGGTGAAGCGCGCGATCGTCTTCTCCGCGCCGCGCTCGACCTCGACCGTCCATTGCGCATCCGCCGACGACCAGTCGGCACGCACGACGCGGTGATTGAAGCGGATGTTCTTGTCGATGCCATAAACGCGCGCGGTCTCCCGCACATAGTTCAGGATCGACGCGCCGTCGGCGATCGCCTTCGGCTCGGTCCACGGCCGGAACGAATAGCCGAGCGTATACATGTCGGAGTCGGAGCGGATGCCGGGATAGCGGAACAGGTCCCAGGTGCCACCGATGCAATCGCGCCCTTCCAGGATGGCGTAGCTGCGATCCGGACACTTCGTCTGCAGGTGGTAGCCGGCGCCGATGCCGGACAGCCCCGCGCCAACGATCAACACGTCGAAATGAGCGGACATTGCCCTGCCTCTCCCTCGGCCTCCCATGGCCGGCCGTATTGACAACATGCGTTGTCAGATAACTTGACATCTGACAATGCGTCATGTCAATACACTTTCATGGGAAGCAGCCGGAAAGCCCGCCTCTATGGCGGCATGGACGCCGAGGAACGCCGTGCCGAGCGGCGGCTCAAGCTGATCGACGCGGCGATCGAGGTCTATGGCGAGGTCGGCTATCGCGGCGCGACCGTGAAGGCGATCTGCGAGGCGGCCGAGCTCACCGAGCGCTATTTCTACGAATCCTTCGCCAACAGCGAGGCGCTGCTGATCGCGGCCTACACCCACGTCGTCGGCCACTTGCATGAGGAGATGGCGGCGGCGGCCACCGCCGCAGGCCATGACGCCGAGGCGAGATTGCGCGCGGCGCTGACGCTGTATTTCACGCGGCTGAAGCAGCATCCCAAGCCGGCCCGCGTCTTCCTGCTCGAGATCTCCGGCATCAGTCCGGCCGTCGATGCCGTCAAGCTCGATGCCTTGCGCACCTTCAGCGACATCCTGGTGCCGCCGTCGATCGATCCGAAGCGAAGCGGCAAGGGTTCGACCGCGGTGCTGCTGTCGAACGGCATGGTCGGCGCCGTCATCTCGATCGCGCTGCGCTGGGTGTCGAAGCAGTATCCGCAACCGGTCGAGGATGTGGTGGCGGTCGCGGCGAGCTTCTGCCGCGTCGCGCTCGGCGATCCGAGCCGCCGCAACCACCTGCGTTCAGTGTAGGACATGGGTCTCGGCAGCGATTGCGACCGTGGTGGAGGCCCCCAAGTTCCTCGTTACCGTGCGGGCGGGCATGCTGGGCTCACATAAGGGAACCGGTCTTGGTATTGAGAATACAGGTCAATTTTGACCGTCGTGTTCCATCCGTCACATGGGACAAGCACCGCAATCTTCCACAACGGACGTGACAAGCTGCCCCAAAATGGCAAAAATTGGCGGAAATCGTGACCGCTGATTTGCGCTGGGACCTTGTCCGTGATTGCGAGCCGTTCATCGGTATATGCCATTGCCGCGGTGGCCGCCTGCCTTGAGCTGGCGCCGGTGACCGCGCATGCGCAGTGGTGGCGCAGCGGACCGAAAGACTTCGAGGAGTGCGCCGATATCGCCGAGAAGGCGAAGACGAAGGAAGACAAGACCGCGCAACTCGGCGAGTGCAACGCCAAGTTTGCCGGACGGCGCAAGCCCGGCGGCGGCTACACCTATTACGACTTCATGCAAGACCGCAGCTTCGACATCGCAGGTCCCAATCCGACGCCGGAAGAGCAGAAGAAGATCGACCAGGAATACACGGTCTATCTCGAACAGCAGCGCCGCTCGAACATCGTCGCGGCGCTCACCGCCAAGCAGCTTCAGGAAGAAGAAAAGCTGCAGCAACCACCGCCACAGCAACAATCGCAGCCCAAGCAGATCCCGCCGGCCACGGTGCACAGTGTACCGGCGCGCGTGCCGATCCCGGTCGCAAGCCCGGTCAAGCAGGCCGCGCGCATCAGGGCCGCGCAGTGCGCCAAGAACTCATTCTCGTGCGAATGGCCGCGGCTCTCGCAAAGCCTCGATGATCTCAAGAAGCTGTTCACTTTTCAGCCATCGCCCCCGGGACGGCCGGCGAAGCGGAGCTGACATCGCCTCGTCATCTTCCCGGCGTGCAGCAGCACAGCCGAATGTCTCGCGGACGCAAATAGCCACGTGGCGCCGGCATGGTCGGCCGCGCTTGCTGTAGCGGTCAGGCTCAGCACAACGCCAAGCACGAGGACGAACACCATCATTCCGGACCGCCCCCATTCAAATGGTGGCTGAGAACGACCGAGCATCAATGCGCGTGGTGACGCTTGCGATGACGCGGCGCAATGTGCCTGGCAGCCGACGCCGGCCGCTCGTCTGATGTGGCCATCCGCGCTCGCTGCTCTTGCAGCCGCGCATCATAGCCCGGCGACGGCACCACGGTCGGCGGCGCGGCCTGCGCCGACCACGCAGCGAACGCCGCAAGCGCGACGAGCACGATGCAAACCGGCTTCATGGCTTCCTCCCCACATGCGGCAACGCAATCGCGGCCGCAATCATGACACGACACCGCGGATCTGCTGCGGCGTCAGCCCCGGCGAGCCCTTGCCGTCGGCCTCCGCCCTCCGGATCAGTTGGATGACGCGGCGCGACAACGGCACATCTAGCCCGCGACGATCGGCGATCGCCGTGATGACGCCCTGCAGATAGTCGATCTCGGTGCGGCGGCCGCGCTGCAGATCCTCCCACATCGAGGAACGTGCCTCGGGATCGATCTTCATGGTGCGGCCGAGCAGCATCATGAACAGTGTGTCCGGCAGCCGCAGCAGAGGCGGCATCCAGCTCGACGGCAGCGGCGTCGGCGACACCGGCCTGATGCCCTCGGCGCGCACCGCGGCCATTCCTTCCGCCATCTGATCGGCGAACAGGCGCCGCCAGTCGCGTTGCGCGAGCTGCTGGCGCAGCGGGATGTCCGACAGCGCGTTCAGCGCATTGTTGAGATTGACGATCAGCTTGCCCCACTGCACGCCGGCGATGTCGGGCGTCGCGCGGATGGCAAGGCGCGGTGCGGACAGGCGTGCGGCGGTGTCCGCGTCGTCACGGGCGATCACGATGTCGCCCGAGGTCGAGCGATGGAAGCGGCCATCGCCGAGCGCCACCACATTGAACGGCACCATGCCGCCGAGCACGCTGCGGCCCGGCAGCCGCTCGCGCAGCAGCGGCACGTTGCCGATGCCGTTCTGCAAACTGATCACCACGGCATCGGGCGGAGCATGGCGCGCGAGCAGATCGGCGATCTCGCGCGTGTCGGCGCTCTTCACCGTGACCAGCACCGCCTGTACATCGGCGAGGATCGACGGATCGTCCGACAGCGTCAACCGATCGGCTGTGACAACTTGCTCGGAGCCGTCAACATCGGTGACGCGCAGGCCGGAGACCGCGATCTCCTGCTTGACGCGCGGCCGTGCCAGCAGCGCGACGCGGCGGCCGGATGCCGCCAGCATGCCGCCGACAAAGCAGCCGATGCTGCCGGCGCCTGCAATGCCGATCGGCCGATCCCTGTTCATGTCGCCGAGCATCCGTTCATTATGGCTCGATAGCAGACCTTGGGATGCCTGCCTATTCGGCGCTCCGCCGCGCGGGCGTGTCGCCTTGTAACCGTCATGGGCCGCGGCTATGTTTCGCGTTCGGGGCACAGTTGCGGCAGGAGACGACCATGGGTTTACTCGACGTACTCAACGGCATGCAGAACGGCCCCCGCGGACCGAGCGCGCCAAGCACACAATCCGACAGCTCCAGCGGCGGCGGCATGTCGCCGATGACGATGGCCATTCTGGCGCTGCTTGCCTGGAAAGCCGTCAAGCATTTCACCGGCGGCAACCAGCCGGGCACCGCGGCTCCGGCGCCGACGCCGTCACAGGCTCCGCTGCCACCCGGCAACGTGACCGCCGGCCTTCCCGGCGGGTCCGGCGGCGGACTCTCCGACGTGCTCAAGGGTGGCCTCGGCGGACTGCTCGCCGGCGGCGCGGCCGGCACGGTGTTGAGCGGCGGCCTCGGCGATCTGCTCAACCAGCTTCAGCAGAAGGGTCACGGCGACGCAGCCAATTCCTGGGTGAGCAACGGTCCGAACAAGCAGATCTCGCCCGGCGATCTCGCCAACGCGCTCGGCGCCGACCAGATCGACTCGCTGGCGTCGCAAAGCGGCATGTCGCGCGACGATCTGCTGCAGGGCCTGAGCCGGTACTTGCCCGACGCGATCAATCACTTGACGCCGGACGGGCGGCTGCCGAGCGGTGACGAGCTGAGCGGCAGGCTGTAACGGCGGTTTGATTCCATCCGAGGAGGACCACTGATATGAGCGGCATCATCTGGGTGATCATCGTCGGCTTCGTCGCCGGCATCATTGCGCGTTTCCTGTCGCCGGGGCCGAACAACCCGAGCGGGTTCATTCTCACCACCGTGCTCGGTATCGCCGGCGCGTTCCTGGCCACCTTTGTCGGCCAGGCGATCGGCCATTACGGGCCCGAGCAGGGTGCAGGCTTCATCACCGCCACGATCGGCGCGGTGGTGGTGCTGTTTATCTGGAACCGGCTGGTCGCGGCGCGTGTGATCCCGGATTCGAGCAACAGATGACGCCGTAGGCGTCATCTCGGGGCGATGCGTAGCATCGAACCACAATTCGCAATTGCGAATTGTGGGATCTCGAGATTCCGGGTCTGGTGCTAACGCACCATCCCGGAATGACGACGTTCAATTCACTGATTCACATTCACTGAATCAAATGCATGCCGGCGTCCATGCGGACGAACTCGCCGGTCATGTTGCTCGACGCCGGGCTTGCCAGGAAGCAGACCAGATTGGCGATGTCCTCCGCCGTCGACGCGACTTTCAGCGGCACCCGCGCCACCACGGCATCGCGCACCTGCTTGGCGCCTGCCTCGCCGCGACCCTTGGTGAACCACGGCGTATCGATATAGCCCGGGCACACCGTGTTGACACGGATCAGCGGCGCGAGCGCGCGCGCCAGTGACTGTGTCATAGTGTTGAGCGCGCCCTTGCTCGCGGCATAGGCGACCGACGAGCCGCCGCCCGAGATGCCGGCGACCGAGGAGACATTCACCACCGCCGACGGCCGGCCCGAGGCCTTCGCGCCGGCCTCAAGCAGGCTGCGCGCAGCGCGCACCATCTGGAACGGGCCGATGGTGTTGACGGCATAGATGCGCTGGAAGTCTTCCGCCGTGAGCCCGTCGAGATCGTGATGCGGCACATGCTTGGTGGTGCCGGCATTGTTGATGAGCACGTCGAGCCGGCCCCAGCCTTGCGCGGCGGCGGCGATCTTCTTGCAGTCCTCATCGCGCGAGACGTCGCCTTGCACCACCAGCACCTCGGCGCCCTGCTTGCGGCAGGCTTCCGCGGTCGCTTCCGCCTCCGCCTTGCTGTTGGAATAGTTGATGATGATGCGCGCACCGGCGGTGGCGAGGATTTGCGCTGTGGCGGCGCCGAGTCCCGATGCCGATCCCGTCACGATCGCGCACAAACCTTCCTTCGACATCTGTGTTTTCCCCTTCGTTGTTCTCTGACACATGAAGTCCGGCGGGGCATACCATATTGCGCGCGGCCGTCCCGGAAAATCTGCGAAATCCGCACTGCGGAATTAAATTCGGCGCATAGCTGTTCGCATGCCGCAGCCGCAAGCGGCCCTGCGGGCAGCGCTTGTCACGGCTATGGCTTTTCACCATCATTGAGCGCAAGACAACATCGCACGCAGGGTCTGCCTGATGGCCAGACCCAAGCCAATCAACACGAGGAACGCTGTGGCGGAGAGTGAGAACATCGTCGCCGAGACCGCGGAAAAGATTTTCGCCGATCTCGCAGATGCCCAAACCATCAATCACGACAAGCAGGGCGCGTGGAAGGCGCCACTGTGGCAGGCGCTGACTGAGGCCGGCCTGCCGCTCTCCTGGGTGCCGGACGATCTCGGCGGTTCCGGCGCCAGCCTCGCCGAAGGCTTCAGCGTCCTCAATGTCGCCGGGCGGCATGCGATCGCTGTTCCGCTGGCCGAAACAATGCTGGCCGGCTGGCTTTTGACGCAGGCGAAAATCGCCTCCCCCGAAGGCGAGATGACGGTGGCGCCGGCGAGCCCGAAGGACCGCATCACGCTCAATGCCGACGGCAGCCTCTCCGGCCGCGCCCGCGGCGTGCCGTTTGCAAAGGAAGCAAAGCATGTCGCGGTGCTGGCCCATGGCAACAGCGGCACGTCGATTGCACTGGTCGACGCCGCGAAGTGCCGGATCGAATCCGGCATCGGCCTCGGCGGCGATCACAGTGACACCGTCACGCTCGACAAGGTGCAGCCGATCTCAATCAAGGCCGCGCCGAAGGGTTTTGACCAGACCACGCTGATGCTGATGGGCGGCGTGGTGCGCAGCCTGCAGATCGCGGGCAGCCTGGAATCGCTGCTGGATATCTCGGTGCGCTATTCCAACGAGCGCGTCGCCTTCGAGAAGAAGATCTCGAAATTCCAGGCCGTGCAGCACAACCTCGCCCGTCTCGCCGGCGAGTCCGCCGCGGCGCTGGCCGCCGCGACCTCGGCAGCCGACACCATCGTCAACGCGACATCGCTGGACACTGACGCGGTGTTCCTCGAAGCGGCATCCGCAAAAATCCGCTGCTCGGAAGCGGCGGAAAAGGGCGGCGGCATCGCGCATCAGGTGCACGGCGCGATCGGCTTCACCGTCGAGCATATCCTGCACCGCTACTCGCTGCGTGCGCTCGCCTGGCGCGACGATTTCGGCTCCGAGAGCTACTGGGCGGTCGAGCTCGGCAAGCGCGTCGCCGACCGTGGCGCCGACGAATTATGGCCGCTGGTGGCCTCGCGCTGAGATCCGGACATTAGAGACATCACATGACCGCAGCCCTTCGTTTCGATCCGATCCGCCTGCCGGAAAAGTGCGAGCAGCTTCGCAAGGAGGTGCGCGCCTTCCTCGCCGAGGAAATCGCCGCCGGCACCTTCGATCCCCACGCGCCCAACCGCGAGGACAATGACGCACCCGAGTTCTCCCGCCGCGTCGGCGCCAAGGGCTGGCTCGGCATGACCTGGCCGAAGAAATATGGCGGCCAGGAACGCTCGTTCCTCGAACGCTATGTGGTGACCGAGGAGATGCGGATCGCGAACGCGCCGACGCGGCGCTTCTTCGTCGCCGACCGCCAGAGCGGGCCGGTGCTGCTGAAATACGCGCCCGAGCACATCAAGATGGACATCCTGCCGCGGATCTGCCGCGGCGAGCTCTGCTTCGCCATCGGCATGAGCGAGCCGAACTCGGGCTCCGACCTGTTCGCGGCAAAGACGCGCGCGACCAAGACCGACGGCGGCTATCTGATCAACGGCACCAAGATCTGGACCTCGTCGGCGCATATCGCCGATTACATGATCGCACTGTTCCGCACCTCGCCGCCGACCAAGGAGAACCGCCGCCACGGCCTGACCCAGTTCCTGGTCAAGATGAAGCAGCCGGGCATTCAGGTGAACCCGATCGGCCAGATCACCGGACAGCGCGAATTCAACGAGGTGGTGTTCACCGACTACTTCGTGCCCGACGATCATGTGCTCGGCGAGATCGACGGCGCCTGGAAGCAGGCGACGAGCGAGCTCGCCTATGAACGCAGCGGCCCCGAGCGCTTCCTTGAGACCTACTATGTGCTGACCGAGCTGGTGCGCGCCGTCGGCAAGAACCCGGACACCCGCAGCGCGGAAGGCATTGGACGCCTGGTGGCGCAGGTCCACACCATGCGCCGCATGTCGGTGTCGGTCGCCGGCATGTTGCAGGCCGGCAAGGAGCCCGTGGTGGAAGCCTCCATCGTGAAGGACATCGGCACGGTGTGGGAGCAGCAGCTCCCGCATCGGGTCCGCGATCTTGCCGCCTTCGTCGAGGAGACCGCCAGCAACCGCGAGACGCTGGAAAAGCAGCTCGACTTCGCCATCAAGACCGCGCCCAAGCTGACGATCCAGGGCGGCACCACCGAGGTGCTGCGCGGCATCATCGCCCGCGGACTGGGCCTGCGCTAGCCGCGCGAGCCCACACAGATTCAACGAGGACAGATCATGACCAAGTACACTGATATCGGCGTCGAAACCCACGGCCATGTCGGCCTGATCGAAATCCGCAAACCGCCGCTGAACTTCTTCGACGTCTCGCTGATCAATCAGATCGCCGACGCGCTAGAGGAGTTCGACAACAACATCGAGATCCGTTCTTCGGTGCTTGCAGCGCAAGGCAAGGCGTTCTGCGCCGGCGCCAATTTCGGCGATCCCGCCCGCCAGGAGCAGGAGGAGCGCGCCAAGACCGATCCGGCCTCGAACCTGCCGATCAACCACCTCTACGTTCAGGCGGTGCGCATCTTCCGCAACAAGAAGCCGATCGTTGCGGCTGTGCATGGTGCCGCGATCGGCGGCGGCCTCGGGCTTGCCGTCTCGGCCGACTTCCGCGTCGCCTGCCCCGAGACGCGGTTCTCGGCGAACTTCACCAAGCTCGGCTTCCATCCGGGCTTCGGCCTCACCGCGACGCTGCCGGAGCTGATCGGCAAGAACAATGCGGAGCTGATGTTCTACACCAGCCGCCGCGTCACCGGCGAGGAGGCCTATCGCTGGGGTCTCGCCAACGTATTGGTGCCGCAGGACCAGGTGCGCGCTGCCGCGATGAAGCTCGCGCAGGAGATCGCCGAATGCTCGCCGCTCGGGCTCGTGTCCACCCGCGCCACAATGCGCGCCGGGCTCGCCGACCGCGTGCTCGCCGCAACTAACCATGAGCTGGTCGAGCAGACCAAGCTGCGCGCCACCGAAGACTTCAAGGAAGGCGTCAAGGCCACCGCCGAGCGTCGCATCGCCAACTTCAAGGGGCGGTGAAGCCTTAAACGCGGCTCCCTCAACACGGTCGTCCCGGCGAAAGCCGGGACCCATACGCCGCGCCCCTGGAAAGGGCATCAGCAGCGTCAGCTTGCTCCTCCAACCGCATTCGGTGGTTATGGGTCCCTGCTTTCGCAGGGACGACGTTGGGGAGATAGCTCGCTATCTCCTCGGCACCACCAGCGCATCGACGATGGTGCGCCCTGCCGCTCCGGGTGCACCAGTACCGGATTGACCTCGATCTCCGCGATCTCGCCGCAACTAACCATGAGCTGGTCGAGCAGACCAAGCTGCGCGCCACCGAAGACTTCAAGGAAGGCGTCAAGGCCACGGCCGAGCGCCGCACCGCCAACTTCAAGGGCCGGTGAAGCGCGCAAACGCGGCTCTCTCAACACGGTCGTCCCGGCGAAAGCCGGGACCCATACGCCGCGGCCCGCGGAAAGGGTACAAGCGGCGTCGGCTTCTCTCACAATTCAATTCGGTGGATATGGGCCCCGGCCTTCGCCGGGGCGACGTGAGGGGAAGTCACTACTTTCTCGGTACCACCAGCGCATCGACGATGGTGACGCCCTGTCCTTCCGGGTGCACCAACACCGGATTGACCTCGATCTCCGCGATCTCGCCAGCGTGCCGGGCCGCCAGCAGCGAAATCTCCGAAATCAATTGCGACAGCGCTGCGACATCCGCCTTCGGGGCACCGCGGAATCCCTGCAGCAGCGGCACAGCCTTCAGCGTCTCCAGCATCGCCGATGCCTCCGCAGCGCTCACCGGTGCCGGGCGATAGACCACATCCTTGAACAGTTCGGTGGTGATGCCGCCGAGGCCGACCATCACCATCGGCCCCAACGTCTTGTCGATCATGGTGCCGACGATGATCTCGACGCCTTTCTTGGCCATCGGCCCGACCAGCACGCCCTGGATCGCGGCCTGCGGCCGGTGCGCTTGCACGCTCTCCAGCATGTCGCGATAGGCAGTGAACGCCTCGCCCTTGGACCGGATGTTGACGCGGACGCCGCCGACCTCGCTCTTGTGCGGGATATCAGGCGACTGGATCTTCATGACAAGCGGAAATCCGGCCTGCGCGATCGCGGCGTCGAGCCCGTCGCGCTCGGTGACCAGCACCTCTTCCTGCAGCGCAATGCCGGCCGCGCGCAGCAGCGACTTGCTGTCGAACTCGGACAGCGTCCTTGATTTCAAATGTGCCGAGAGATCGCGCGCCGGCAACGCCGCGCTGTCCACCACGGGCGCGAGCCTGAATTTCGCGTAGTCGGCGAGCCGCCGCATCGCGACGCCGACATGGGTGAGCCCCGAGAGCACCACCACGCCGGATTTCGCCAGCTCCCGCCGCGCGAATAGCGACGGCAGCGTATAGGAATAGAACACCACCGGCTTCCGTTGTGCCGCGATCACGGGCTTCAGCTCGGCTTCCTTGAACGGCATCCGCGTCTCGCTCGACAGCGACAGCACCACCAGCGTCGCGTCGACTTCATCGGACGAATCGAACAGCTCGATGCTCTTTTGCAGGCCGCCGCTGGAGACGCCCTGCGCGGTCACGTCGACCGGATTGCCCGCCGCGCCATAGGACGGCATCCACTGCTTGATCTGGCCCTGGACCGCCGTTGAGAGCTCGGGCACGCGCAGGCCCTGCATCGACACCGTGTCGGCGCCCCAGATGCCGGCGCCACCGGAGACGGTGAGCACCGCGACGCGGTCGCCCTTCGGCAGTGGGCTGGTGGTGAGAACCGCGGCGATCGTCACGGCCTCATCGAGGTCGTTGGAGACGATGAAACCGTATTTGGCGAACACCGCGTCATAGGCCGCCGACCAGCCGGCCATGCTCGCGGTGTGCGAGGCGGCGGCGCGCTCGCCGGCACCGGAGCGGCCGACCTTGGTCACGATCACGGGCTTCCTGAGTTCCGCCGCCCGCTTCGCCGCCGCCATGAACTTGTCGACGTCGCGGATGCCCTCGATGAACAGCAGGATCACATCGGTGGATGCATCCTGAACCATGTAGTCGAGGAACTCGCCGGCGCCGAGATCGCTCTCATTGCCGGCGCTGACGACGTAACTGAGCGCCACACCCAGCGCCTTGGCGCGGTGATAGATCGCAAAGCCGATGCCGCCGCTCTGCGCGACGATGCCGATTCGCCGCTGGCTCGCGACCAGATCGGGCGCATCCGGCTTGATGTCGACGGTCGGGCTAAAGGTGGCGGCGACCTTCTGCACCTGGCTGTAGAAGCCTTCGGCGTTCGGGCCCGAGATCCGCATGCCGGTCCGTCGCGCCAGCGCCGCGATTGCATCCTGCATCGCCGCGCTGTCGCCGCCCTCCTCCGCAAATCCCGACGAGATGATGACGGCGTTCTTGACGCCCACGGCCGCGCACTGCTCCAGCGCCGCCAGCACCGCGCGGGCCGGAATGACGATGACCGCGAGATCGACCGGCGCACCGATCTCGGCGATCGACTTGAAGCAGGTCAGCCCGTCGATCTCGTCGTAGTTCGGATTGATCGGATAGAGCTTGCCCGGATAGCCGTTCTTGCGCAGCATCGCGAGCAACCGGCCCGGAATCTTCTCATGGTCGCGCGAGGCTCCGATCAGTGCGATGCTCTTGGGTGCGAAGAAGGAATCGAGCGGATGCGGCATGGGGACGTTTCCGATTGTTGTTGTTGGCCTCAACGATATTGAATTGCCGCAACGAGCTCAATCCTACGCCCGTCATCCTGAGAGGCTGTGAATCTAATTGAAGGTTGGCAGCTTTAGCGGAGAGGGACTGCGGCGGGCAGAGGCTAGCGGTGATTGTTTGATTAGGCGGCGGCCTGCAGCAGGCGGTGTCCGGCCAGGATGTTGTTGGTGAGGGCGAACCAGCGCAGCACCGTTTGGACCTTTTCGAGGCCGCGGACCATAAACCGCTGCAGGCCCCAGTTGCGGAAGCGGG
>Ga0209589_1000274_pt1 | contig 65540 bp, 29 predicted proteins | sample CowpeawhiteBW_FD_187525 | JGI IMG/M metagenome (GOLD analysis project Ga0209589, IMG submission 187525) | Root nodule microbial communities of legume samples collected from California USA - Cow pea white BW (SPAdes) (version 2) | ecosystem: Host-associated > Plants > Roots > Nodule | place: USA... | reverse complement strand
CAACTATATAATATATATATATATATATATATATATATATATATATATATATATATATGTATGTATGTATATAAACTTGCTTCTCTCCAGCAATGAGTCATGACTACAAATCAGGACAGTATTCAACTATAAGGAATGAAGTACAGCTCCTTACAACAGAAAAATTCTCTGTAAACGTAAAGCCAATAGTAGAAACGGCAAACCACCCTAAAAACAGCTGAAAAAAGTAAAGAGTGTTGGATGTTCAGACCTCAACATGAGAGGAGTGTTGGTGATCCTAGTAGTGGTTGTTGGACCTATTGAATTACCCACTATTGAACCATCTATAGAAGTCAAACTTTAAACTTGCGATGTCTAGTTCCCAATATAAGAGGGAGATGTTAGAGATCCCAAATAAGTAATGCGACCAAAATAGTGTAAATAAGTAAGCTTAGAATTGAACTAAGGACCTAATTCAATCCCAAAATATTGGCTTGTGAAATGATGATTGCCCAAGCTTTGTAAGCTCTATTCAGTTATATCTTTAATTGATATGGAACTAAGCACCATCCTTGAGGTCACAATTACAGCAGTCCTCAGAGAGGTTGCAACTAAGGTGGCCTAGTAGATATCGCATTAAGGCAGCTTAGGGTAATTGCAACTTAGCCAACATTCCAACACTCCCCACCACACTCTAAGCTACCACCTTTCAGTCTGGTAATGAAGATGGCTCAACAATGGATCTAAGATAGGCATCAATACCAAAGGGGCATACCCCTCCTCCTCTTCTCCTTCAAAAAAGCTATTGTCAAAATTAAGTAATTATTCAAACCCAAAATTAAAGCTATCAAATTGCATTTCGTTCTCAACCCCATATTGAATCTTCTCTTTTTGCCCCTCCCTCCTTTTGGGGCTCATGTTTCACCAGGACTTTTCTTAGAAGCTAGGGAAGATTCAATAACAAGACTACCACTTAGCTCTTGCTTTCTTTTACTGTTTGCATTTCTCCTTCTATAAATTCCTGGTAATCCGACTACCTGAGAAATAGTTGCTCAATTAAGAGAGGGATCATCATAAAAAGCCTACTCATTTCCCTATCTTCATTAACATTATCATCATCCCATCCACTTGTCCCATTAACCACTCATTTCGCTCACCAATGTCATTCAATAGAATAGGGCCATGTCATCTCCAATATTGTATCTTTGAGATAGTTGTTGCTATACTTTATGCAAACCAAATCATGCAACTTTTTTGTGGTCAAGTCTATTCCTCTTTTTTGAATGAATTTGCATTATGAATAAGTTATATGTTAATTAATTTCTTCCTACTTTGTACAAAATAAATTATTAGTGAAATAAGTCACATCATGAACAACAATTTTTACTTGTTCAAATGCACTAAAAACTGCACTCACGCTCCCAATGAGCTAGATAATAAGCTTAAAATCTTGATTGCTAGCTTTTATAAGTTTGGAGTTTTGTGACCATAATTCTTTCATGGTCACTCCAAACTAACACTCCGTGATGCCCAACATAGTTATTATGAGTCATAATGCAAAACCGATTCACCGCCATCATGTTTTGGTGGCCAATGGAAATTCTGCCACCAAAATCCACCATGGTCGGTTTTTGATAACACTGAACCTTGTCTCTAGCCAATATGAGACAATCAACCTTTCACCTATCAAAATGAGGATGCATGAGGCTGCAAAATAAGGCAAGCCAAGGTTCCACAATTAAGGGGACATTCTAACACTCATCAACCACCACTAACCATTCACACTGACTCCCTCTAAATGATGAGGTTCGTCAGGCCTTCAATTCCCCATTAGTTTTGTTGTATAAACTAAAAACTCTTTTTTGGTCTTTCTCATTCCCCATCTATTGGTTCTTGAGTCCTTGACTCTAGGGCTACTAATTAGATTACTGGTAACAAGTCTCTTTTATCTAACCTTTCCCTTTTGGTATTTTACCTTGCTACCATGGCTAAAAGGCTGGCTTCTAGGCACAGTTTAATTAGGAACACTTCTGACTCACCTCTACTAACCCCAACTTATTGGTCTTTTCCAGCCCTCTCAGCAAATACACAAATTTAGTAATGCCTCATATATCTTCTGAGTGTAGAGCAAAATAAAAAACTAGAGTAAAAAAATAGGAATACAAGAGAACTCTCCTCGTTCTGTCCAAGGCCATTAACCCAAAATCACCAAATGCCACCCTCACTTTCCAGCCTATCCTCTATGTGATTTTCTCCACCATTTTTTCTCCTGCACTTCTCCAATTCCTGTTGCAAGTTGTCCAGTTTCTTTGCCATTACCCTCTCTCCCAAACAATTTCTCCCTTCTTTCGTTGTATTTCCATCTGTGTCTCTTTTTCTCTCCTTCTTTCAACAGGCCTTCACTACTCTCAGGTACATCTTTCTGTTTCTTTGTATATAACTTGCGTCAATGGCAATCATTGTTTTTTCAGGCAATAAAAAACACTATCCCCTGACCAGTTTTAACATTCAGTAGTGAAGAACTTGAACCTTACCCTATTTGATTATTACATTTCCAAGACGGACTAGAAACTAGAAAGATGACTTTGTACAGTTTACAATTATGTTTAAAAACTTGAAAATCAATAAGTGGCAAAAGAAAGTGGAAAATAAAAGAAATATACTAAAACGAATATGCATTAAGTGTAACCAGCCAATATTGTACAGCGTGAAATGTATGTGTTGGCTGCCAAGTAAATGGCAGTAAATTTAAGAAAAAACTAGCTACAGAAGGCAAATAATAGTATAATCCCCCAAACGGAAAAAAAACACTTAAAAATTGTACCTTGCTTATAGTATTTATGTAACAGTAAGCATACTCAAAATATTTTACATAGGTTGACTGAAAACTACAAGACCCTGAACACACCTAGATATTCCTTGAGGTAAAGGGGTAGCAGATCTACTGGCTTGATTAGGCTGGCCATTAGCAACATTTTGCATTTGGCTCTGGCTGACCTGCTGCTGAGACTGTTGAACTGGTTGCTGTGGCTGGGCATTTCCCGACTCTGCTGGTAATGGTTTTCCAGCCACCACTTGATTTGTAGAATTAGTTCCTTGAGGAAGCTGGGATTTTTCAGCTTGTTGGGCATAGCTAGAACCCCTTTGTTGGAAAAATTTGTTAGATGAATTATAATTGTAGGAATATAGATGTTGGATCTTCTGAAGGACCTCTTCAACAGGAGGTGGAGGTCCAGGAGATTTCGCATGCCTGTATCGGCAATCAGGACCATTAGGACAAAATCCCAACTTGTACCTACAGATGCAAAGTTTTAAAATTAGAAGCATATACAATCTTATCTTACGCAAAGAAATTAAAGTAATAAACAATTGAACTCAACAAACATAGAATGAAAAACATTTTCTTGGACAAAAAATGAAAGTGGAGTAAATAACACAAATGAAACGTCCTCGGTTATATATTAAGCAACTTGGTAGTACGTACATAAGATTTTCTTAAACAAAAACACTTGGGAGCACAGATCCTTTACACCATAACTCACAACCCAACCACAAACAACTCAAACACATAATATGACAATATAACATTCATCACAGCCTAAATACGAACGAACTTTACATACATATATGTACATACATGTACTCATACACTTACATGTTACACTCCTTGATGTCTTCATTCGTGTGTTTATACACGCAATCCTGTTCCCGACACTCTCCGTAGAGCCTGAAGAATCGGCACACAGGCATCCGCGCCTTGTCGTACTGGTGCAGAAAGCCGCACGCGTCGCCCTTCATGCACAGGCTGCGCAGCCAGTGCCGGCATACCGTCTGCCGGAAGCTCCGCCGGCCGGGAACGTTGACGGCTGCGGGGTCCGTTGCGGAGGGAGCCGGGGCAGGAGGGCCTCCGTTGGACACGGCGGAAGCGGCAGCGGAGGAGTCGTGTTGGACGAGCGGGCCGGAGGGAGCGGCAGCGGCGGAGGGAGCGGTGTCGAGGCCGCCCTCGAAATCGAAGCTGAGGACTCCCTCGGAATCCTCCATTGGTATTGAAGATTGGATTTGAAGCGGATTAGGGATTTGAAAGGGGCGTGTGAATATGATGCATTCAGAGACGAAGGAAGAGTAGGTCACTAGGAGAGACTGAAACGAAAAAACTCAGCTTGCTTGTTCTTGATTTTTTTTGGAGGGTGCAATTGGGTTTTTGATTATTTTGTTTTAGGTTTTTCTTGGGTACCATTTTTTTTTTCTTTTGTTTTATGTTTAATTCGTAAAATTATGATTTTAATTTATTCATTTCAAGGAACTCCTTTAAAACAGTTGGAAAAATTCAAGTTCTTAAATATAGTTTATAAATTATATTCTTTGCCGAATTGATACTTTATTGTATCACTCATCTTGAGATAAAAACATTTTGATAACTTAATTTAGTAAATATTGTTTAATTTTTAATTTTGTTTATGATTGTTATTTCCTACCTTTATAATTAATTAAATAGGTTTTATAATATTTAAATAAATATGTTTGATCTAGATTCGATTCAAGCAAAATAAAATAAATAAAACATGAATATGTTAGATCTAGTACTCGATTCAAGAATAAATAAATATATAAACATATTTGCATTTAAATGTGTTATCAAAATTCCATATTTTCTAAAATAATGGTAGTTAATATCTCTCTTAAAATAAATAATCGAAATTCCGGATTAAAAAAAAATAAAAGAACCAAAGTTCTATTTAAACTTGATTTTAATTATTTGTAAAAATATTAAAAAACTACATAATAGAATTTCTGTGAATAATAAAAAAATATAAAAAAATATACTCAAATGATTGTATGAAAATAAGAAATTAATATATAATGTAAGATAATTACATATCAATTATTCTAACTTTCTCTGAGGCCTATAATTAAGTTTTATATTCATTAATTCTTATTTATAAATTAAACACCATATTAGATATATTAAAATTAACCGAAATAATAATCATATGATAATTTCAAAAATTGTAAAATTATAAATCATAAAACCATTAGTATCTGTAAGCATAGTATTAAGATTAGCAAAGTAAATTTTGGTTTAAATTTTTTTATACAAATTTGCATTTACAAAAATTTATGATGCACAGATACTTTAATTTAAATCATATATCTATATCCAACAAGTATTCGTATCAGATACTTTAGAATATTTGTACGATACTTATTAATAAAATATCTAATATATACAAGTATTTTTATAATGACAATAATTTAATTTTTTATATTGATAATTTTAATACATATGATTTTAATTCAAATTCACACGATAACAATTATATATCTATTATATTTTCAAGAATTATAGTATATTTTTTGATATATCAATTATACTTTTAAAAATTATTATATATTTTTTGATATGTATATAATACGTATTGTATCATATTATTTTCAATACTTGTACGTATACATATAGAAAAAGCAAATCAAGTTTTGTGGCTATAAAACAGAGTTTCTATACAACTTTAATATACTGATATATTTTAAAGACAGTCCAATTTGAATTTATTCCCTAAACTAAATTTGAACACCTCAAACGAAAAACAAAAGCATAGACTACAAACATGGGGAGGCCGGATCCGTAACTACTCCATTTTTCTGACAGAAAAACATTACCATTTTTATTTTACTTTAATTAAAAGACATTATCAATTAACCCATCAATTCACAAAGTAATCCTCCAAAACTGAAGGAAAAGCTTACTCGTAAGCCACCGTTACCTTTCAGTGACAATATCAGGTACCATCTCAATAGCCTATAATATCTATTGCAATATAAACAAATTCTATAACAAATGAATACTTAGTAATCATTAATACAAGAACTATGCCATATAATTAACAGTAAATCATATTGTACAATCTCAATTACAATCCAAGATTCACCAATCTATTCCCAAGTCTCTAGAAACAAAGAGTTTGTCGATGTATTGGATTAGAGGTGCTGATGCAGTGACATAACTTTGCATGTGAACTTTTGCTGTCACCTCTGAAACAAAGATTCCAATAAAAAATACAACAGAAAAGTGAACATCATAATTACGTCAACTTCAATTTACTAGACAAGTTTGAATAATATAATATCTGACATGACTTCCCCTTTCCCTATTCTTGTACACTGACTTGATTTACCTTTGAGAAAGAAGGGTAAAAAGAACAATCACAAGAAACAATATGATGAAACGAATAGAAACGATATCATGTTCGTTTTAATCTTTATGCTTCTAAAGCTGTTAAGGACATAGTATACGTTTGTATTTCAGTTAGGAAATTAATTTGAATTGAAAAGAAACAATTCATTGCAGTTTTTAGATCAACATGAGTTTATGGTGAAACTTTTCCTCTAACTAGATCTAAAAAATACCAAACATGTTTGCACAATATTCAATAAAAACTGAAAGTTGGTCTGAATGCTCCACAACTGAAATCCAAACTCATTCATAGACGTGTGGCAACAAAGCAACTTTGGATGAGGGAAAGCTTTATCATCTAAACGTAAGTGGTAAGACTGAGATCACTATCACAAACTTCAAGGTTAAACAAGAGATGCAACCACTAACTTAGGATAGGCAGGGTAAAATGATTAACCATTCCTGATTCGTCATGCATAGATTTCACAAAAATGATATCTCATACTGCCTGCCTCCCCTGCTCAAGCTCTAAAAACAACCACACTTTAAATTTGTTTTTTTTTTTTTCAGGATTTAAATTCCAATAAAAGTGCAAGCAGGCCAAATCCTCTACTTACCATCTTCATTGAGTTTCTTCAAAAGTTGTTCCTTTGTAGGAAGGACATACATTCCAGCAGCAACAGCCTTCCTGATTGCCCAACCATGGTGGGGTGCAAACACCTGATCATAAGCTTTGGAAGCTGGATCCTTAAGGGAATTACCCCTGCAGAAAAGACACCCAGTAACTCAGCTCATTTACTATCAGATCTAACGACATGTGTTTCTTACACAGATGTATTTGCTGGCTTCACGTAAGAAACAAACTTTTGCAAATATTTATCAATAATGCAACCCACCTCCGCACAATAAGGCTGTGGATATAAACAAAAAGAATGGAAAATATTCTCAATTTAATCAATTATTATTTTTCTGTCTTATGAAACAGGTCCGGAAACTGAACCTGAGCCAGTCGGTTGCTGATGAGAGTACTGGAGTGTGCTTACTGGTCACTAGTGGTTAGTTACAAAGAAAACACAGCAGGTAAGAGAATTAGATCAGTTACCAGCCTGAACAGATTGCTCGTATTTTTTACAGAATGAACGTAGGAAATGACAAGGTATGAAAAAGAACCACAAATGAACACATAGTTCAACACTTAACTAGATTCTTTTAAAGGAAAAACACATATGCTAGGCACCACCAACCAAGCCCATAAGATCAGGTGTGACAAAGTTGAAGATTAGACACACAGCTAGGCAGGCCACCTACCTTCCTCCCTTATTCAACAGTTCAAAAAACACAAACTAAATAGATAATTGAAATAAGTGGTAAATATGGAACTTTTATTCCCCATGCCTTAAGTCATATAAAGCAAAAGGGAAAAACCCAATCATTACTCTCTTTTTTTCTAACGGATGAAATTTGCTTAACTTTCAGTTTTATTGCACTCTATTTCTACTCTTTGGCAAGGTTTTAGAAACGGTCCATAATCAAGGTTTTTGGTGTCTCCTTGGCCATATTACAACTGCAATCCAGTTTCGGCAAAATCTGGGATGTGACCAAGCTACGACCACAACTTAAACCTAGCTCTTCAATGTCTTAAAATTATTCAACGGATAGCAGCATAGCAAGCATGAAATTATTTATCCCTATTGTTTCACTCATACAAAGCAAAACGGTAAGACCTCAATTATCAATTTTCCACATTAACTATGGCGTACTCGTGGATTAGTAATGGAAGTCATTTCTTTATTTTCATTGCACTCTATTTCCACTCCTTTGGCAAGGTTTTAGATAGCAACCCACAACCACAATCACAGTTGCAAAATCAAGGTTTTTGAGGTCTCGTTGACCATATTGCAGCAGCAGTTGCAGTCTATTTATCAGAAATTTTTTTCAAATATGAAGCATCGCGACTACATCACAACCACAATTCAAAACCTCACTGCTTACTGTCTTAAAACGAGAATTCTTATTGCTCACAGCTTCATCCATACAAAGCAAAGTTGGAAGATCTCTATCGCCACTCTCCTCAATCCATCCCTTCATTTTCACTGCACTCCATTTCCACTCTCTGGCAAGGTTATAAAAACAGTCCACAACAACTGTGATGGTAACATCAAGGTTTTGGAGGTCACGGCACCACATCACAACTGAAATTGCGACTGAAACATCAAGGTTTCGGATGTCTCAGCTATCAAGTCGAAACCAAAATTGCAGCCACAATTTTCGATAGCATCAACAGTGACAATTTCCAATAAAATTGTTGAAAACACAATGTCGCAAAGTTCAAATAAAAGAAGCTAGGCAAATAGTAAACAAGTGAGTGATGCACATACTCAGTAACCAGAATCTGCTCAAAGAGTACTCTGACCATGTCAAGTCCGCGCTTCACTCTCAGCAGATTCCGCGTGTGGCTACCTCCCTTCCTGACGGTGCCACCTCGGACATCCAGATCAATCAGAGACTGTAAGCTCTGAATAGACTTCGACGCCTCTATCAGATCATGAACCTACCACCACACATCAAACAATCAACCACAATCCAAACCAGAAACAGCCATAACAAACAGCATGGAGTGAAAAATAAATAAGAAAAAGGTTTAATTGAAGGATCCTGAGTGAGGGAATCGAATACCTTGGCAACGTAATCCATCTCGGCGAACTTGAAGGCGACACCCAAGCAACCAAAAAGAGGGGAAACGAGAGAACAGGCATGGGAGAAGGGAGCAACCTTCACCTCCGCGTTCTGCGAATCGGTGACGACGCTTGCGAGGTCCTTGAATGCCTCTGCGATTTTCGGCAGAGTTCTGTCACCGTTCCCCTCTGCCATCCACAATGATGATCCTTTCTTCGCACTCTTCCTCTGTTATGCTCTGCTACGCTCTGCTATGCTATGCTCAATTCCTGCGTTTGCTTCTTCGGCTTGTTCTAGCGACAACTTTGCAACTTTACATGGAATCTGGTTTTAGTTTTTATTCTTTTCAAAATTGTACTTTTTCAAATAAAAGCATACCATAAATACTTTTTATATATATAAATGTTGGAAAAATATCCAACACCTTTTTTCTAAACACGATTTTTCTCACTGATTAAAAGTTATGAAATTGTAAAATTAATTACAAGATCTTGGCCTAAGCTCTATTTAGGTTACACCAAACAAAAATTCACCTAATTCAACGTATATCAGAACTCTTTTGTTTAACTTAAATCATTTTACAGATTTTTCGAACTAATTCATTGGAAGAACCTATTTTAAGAAACTTCATGTTAACTTAAATGTTAACTCATTTACTTTACTAATCACTTTATCAGTTCCTTACAATGTTTGGATAAATAATAATAATAACTTTTGAACCTATTGACAAAAAAAGTGAAATTATTTTATTATTACTCTATTTAATAAAAGACACAAGTCTTATATTGCAAACTATTTTGCCTAAGGTTTCATTGATAAAATTGATTAACTAAACATTTTTAATCCTAATAATATAGATTTTTTTATTGTTATTTTTTATTTGTCTATATTATCAATTTGTTTTATTTAATGTGCGACTATAACATTGATAATGTCATCACTGCTGCGTCATTAAAAAAAGGTTATATTAATATTTAATTGTAATGAAAAAAGGTATCGCATAAACGTAGGACTGCTATCAACAGATACTTAAATATTACTTAAAAAAAAACAGATACGAAAATAAACAAATGACGCGATAATATTTCATTGGGCTTTCTAACAATTTGGAAAGCTTCTTCTTTCTTCACCCCCATGATACTACCTGCACTCCTACGTTAATAACAAGAGATTGAAATAACTTTCTTTGTTGCACTTCTTTTGTCGTAGTCATTGTTACCGTCATTGTTTTCAATATATATATATATATATATTCCATTGGACTTCACATTTTCATTGTACACTTGTTATTGAGTCATGCAACGATGATCACTTGTTATTCAATTTTTTTTCCACTTAAATTGTCTAATTTAGTAAAGTTTTATATTGGTCATTCTGTAATATTTTCATATTACTAACTTCAGAAAGGAAGATGGGTTTATGTAGAATTTCAGAAATTTGTTATGAAAAGTTTGTCATAAAAAAACTTCTCATAAATTTCAATAAGTTTGTTCCAAAAAATTTTCTGGAAAAACTTATTTTAAAGGTTGTCTCGAAAAACATCTCGGTATGTTTTGGACATTTTATTCTAAAAGTCTTGATTCAGAAAGTTTGTTCAAAAAGTCTTGTTATGCATATACTATTCTACAAACCTTGATTTACAAGATTCCGTAATAAAGAATTCTAAAATTATCATTAAAATATAGCATACAAGCTAAAATCATCATTTAGAAAATTATCAGCGTGGATTTAAGAATTATGGGAGTGCAGAAAAAGAAAAGCCCTTACCAACAGAAAACGAGATATTTTCTATTCGCCGGCCCAAAGGTGATTCCTGAATCCGGTTTACTTTAACCAAAAATTTATAGGCCAATTGCTAAATACACTTCGTCTTTTCATTGTTACACTATCATTTTTATCTTAAACTAGAGTAAATATATGTGTTATCGTGTCTATTTATATACGTTTTTTAAATATAACATGATATTTATTAACAGATAATAATATTATAATATTATTAAATTAATATATAAAATAAATTTATATGTATTAAATACAAAGTGAAGTAAATGTAAAAAATATAAAGAAATAATTGTTCATGAATAAAAAAAATAGAAAGAGAAAAAATAAATAATTTTATAAAAAATAATTAGAAATAACGGTTAACTTTTAAAATTTTAATATTATTATAAAGAGTAAAATTAAAATTGTGAAATATGAATACAAAACCGAGAACCCAATTTATATATATAGTTATAAATTTAATAAAAAAAATTCTATAAAAGAACTCTGTCTAGATACCAGTAACCAACATTTCCCACACACTCACTCGACCTAAATCCTAAATTGCCATTCATATCTGGACTAAAATTAAAATAATTTAATTTCTTCATAAATTACAAAATTTAATTTCGAGAAAGTCCAAATAAGGGAATTTTTTACGTGTGAATTTATATATAACGTAATTTTTAATTTAAGAAAAAATTATGTTGAATTTTTGTTTTGCTTCTAAAAATACACATGGAGAATTTGCACAACTATAATCATTATTTAAAGAAATTAAGATAGAAAGTTCAATATGGGCTAACATAGTGACTTGGGCCATGGGAACGGGAAAATAAAATTTCAATATCAGGAAGCGAAGAATAAATCGGTTTATCAATTATAATAACGTCCTTAGGATAAAATACGGAGTTGCAGTTTTTACTTTAATATTAATATTTATTATGTTCTTTTTCTTGATCAAATAATTGTTTTGGATTTGAAACGAGTTAAATTGATGAAAATATCTTAATTATATATAGAAATGATAGATATCTTAATTATATATAGTAAGGTAATTGATAATTTGTTGTATGACAAAAACTTTTCAATTAAATTATTTATTTGAAGTTAAAATGATGTATGTCTTATTATCCTTCAAGTTGGGACAGCTTACTCAGCAGCCCATTATGAAAATACATTATAAAATATCGATTCTTGATACATAGGAGAAAAAACAAATACTACGAATGGACTTATCCTAGAAATACAGGAAAACAGACAGAAAAATAGCTAAATATGAGTAGAGATAAGAAAATATAAATATTCTTTTCATATTTAAAAGTAAAAAATAAAAAATAGTGTTAATTATTATTGTAAAAAAAATTTCCGTAATCAAATGTGGTAATACTATAATATATTATAGTTCGGACAATGATATTTTGACAACTAAATTTTAAGGACAATGATATTTTGACAACTAAATTTTAACAATTTTATCTTTTAATCTGTGTTGATATCTTTTAAGTGATTTTGAAATATAAAAAAATAAAAAATGAAAAAATGATAAACTACTTAAAAATATCACGTCAGATCGTAAAAAAAAATTGTCAAAATGGTAAAATTATTTTTCTTAGGGTCCTAATTTCAAGTGAATTGTTTTACAACTTTCTTTTGCAACAGAATATAAATATAATTAATTATATAAAGAATATTGTGTTCTTGGTGTTTTTTCTCTTTTGTTGTGTATATAAAGTATTTGGGTATTTTTCTTCTTTCTTTCATTTTCGTACCGATTAAACCAACAAACTCTTCTTTATTTGTGTTTATTTTTTTTCATGGCAAATACACAAGCATTTATATAGAGATGCATATAATCTATAAAAATCATAACGTAATTTGAAATTAATAGTTTAACTAAATAGGAAAAGGGTGGATGATGTTAAACTGCTAAAAATGTCACCTATGTTTCTACAAATACAACTCAAGAACACTATAAAGTCCCCTTCAACATTAATACACCCTACCACCCACCACAAAAACTCCCGTGGCAATTCCACTCTCATTTTTCGACCCACCACGTACCTTAATGCATTCAAACCCTGCCAAAAGGGTTTTTTTGTTTAAGCTAAATGGAAATACTTTACCAAAATTGACTTTGAATTATAGAATGTAAATCCAGTAGTAAACATTACAACTTGTACTTTTCACTAAAAATGTGAAAATTGTTTTCTTAGCGCCAAAATAACTTTAATAAAATTCAATTTCAAGTATATACTGTTATTTTTTGTGCTGGTTTTTCCGTGCCAAGTAGTGGTCCTGCATGAAAAATCTTTTCGTAAATTTCAAGCATTGAATACTATTATTATTATTGTCTTGGTATAACAGCATACTCAATTTCAACGTGCTACATGGTGACCACTTATTTTCAAAATACTGAACCAATACCAGCCCTACACAAAAACGTCAATACTGTGTCACGCGTACGTATTAATCGTGCTAACCTATTCATTCTAAATCATTCCTGCAACTCTCCCACTAAAATACTTTGGGATCACTTAACAATTTCTGTGATTGAATTGGTAATGACTATTATTAAGAGTGAACTGTAACAGCTTCTGGAATGCCAACAAAAATGGCATTTCCAACTTCGATTTCAATTTTACTCGATTTGACGAGCGAAGCTAAGTACAGCCTTAAATTTTATCGCGACCAAATATCCTATTCTCAAAACTACCATAACTTCTAATTCTTTTAAGAGGATGGTATTGTAATGATCCTGTGTTTCCTTTCCAAACAATTTAAAGGTGCAAATGATCCAAATTTCCAAAATCAGTGTTTTTTTTCATTGCATTCATTCAGTCACAATACTACTACTATGAGACGTTCTTACCGAACAGTACATTTCTCTCTTACAAATCAAGCACAGCTCTAACCTTAACCAAAATTCATCCGGGACAATAGCCATTTACACAAATCACTATCACTAAATACATGTAATATATACGAAAAACTAAAGAAAAAAAAATAATTTAGGAAGGCAGTGGAAGTAGTAGTAAGGATTCGGTTCTGCACAGCTCAGTCTCAATTTGCCTTAATTGGTCCCAAGCGGCAGCTAACCCAACACCACAAACTTAAAAACTCGCATAAAAATTCAACCCAACAATCAAATCTAACTTTGGATGTTCTTCCCTCTGATCTCCATTGTTTGTCTTCTCCCTCAACAATTAGAAGACAAAGTGGACAAGGTTGTGGCAGAGGAGGTTCTGCTGGGGGAGGGTGAGGCGTTGTTGTTCTTCAATACCACAGTTGGTAAAATGCTGGTTTTTCTTCTCTCTCCTTCCTTAATTATCTCTCCCCCAAACAACTCTAACTTCTCCAAGTTGGAGTTATTAGCCACCTTCTTCCCTTTGAACAAAACGGATTCAACGTTCTTCTGCCTCAACATCTCCTCCGAAACTGCCAACAAATCCGTCTCTGATTTGCAGGACTTCACCTGCGGGCCCTTGTTCGCCTTCGACATAACACCGTTTGACTGAATCCGCACATAATTGTTCATCCGACAATCACCAAATGCCATTGATACGGCTTGATCAACCTGCATTATTTTATTTTCGTTCCCATCAGAATACATATCTAAACCAATAATTAAAGTAAACCAATTCATTCATTCTTTTTATTATTCTAGTTACATATAATTATATAACCAAATATGTCGGGTGTGTTTGTAAGGTAGTTAACACATTTATTGTCCTCTCTCTCTAACTACCAAATTAATTAAAACTTCATGTTAACAAAGCATATTTTAGCATATGATTGTATTGTTATTTTTATTATTACATTTAGTTTATAGGGGATCAAAAGTAACTGGGTTAATTATTGGTATCATAATGATTTCTTTAATTAATCTAAAATGTTTAATTAGAAGAATAAGACTAGAATGTCATTAACTAAACTGTGAATTGCAATGCGTTTTATTTTATAAGATAAGAATGCACATAAAACATGAAGATTATTAAATTTGGTAATTCTTACCATATCAGAAGCACCTTCGCCAGCTATCTTTACGAAACCAGACGGTGATTTAACGGCGTTAAAGTCTGACTCTCCGTTGCCGAGGGAGAGGACGAGAAGGTCAGAGACGCCGTTACAGAAAGGGAACTCGTGTTTGTTATTGAGCACGTGCGTGATGGCGGCAGCTGTTGGATTGTTCATCGCAACGCCTCCATCGACGGCCACTATCTTCGTCCTGCCGTCGACGGACCGCATCACGGTGGGGCCCGCGAAGGAAGGGTCAGCTGACGTTGCAGCGCACACGTCGCTCATCTTGAAATCGTAGCCGTCCATTTCCAGCGCATCGGCGCGCGAGAAAACAAACGGCGCGCGCGTTACGAGGTCGTAGCACGGGATCAGCACTGGCTTCACGGTGTCCCTAAGCGTGCACTCGCCGAACGTCTTTCGGAAGAGCTTCTCCGCCTTGGACTCGGGCCGGAGCACTCGACGGAGGATCCCCGGCCGGCGGGAGATCTTGCGGCGGTTGTCAGAGAGGAATTTCAGCGCCTCCTCCGCGGTGAACAGCGGCTGGCCATCCTTCCCGCGAGTGAAGAGCAGAGCAGCGAGGACACCACCGACACCAGAGCCGGCAGCAGCGTCGAAGAAATCGGCGACGCGCGAGTTCGCGTCGCCAGACTTGCGGCGAAGGCAAGCCTCCAGGTGTGCAAGGGACTTTGCGGCAAGGATGCCTTCAGTGGCGCCGGCGCCGTCAATGCAGAGGATCCTGACTTTGCCGGCGGTGTGTTTCGCCGGTTTCGCGTTTTGAAAGGAATTGGTGCGATTTTCGGCGTCGCCGTAGCCGAAGAGGAAATTGTTCTCGAGAATGGAGAAGATTTCGTTTGTGAGCTTGTCAACTTCGAAGTTAGAGTCAATCATGTTGAGGTTCATTGGAGATGTGGGCATTGCCGCCATTTCTGCAGTTGGAGCGAAGTTTGTTTTAGAGAGAGAAGTTGTAGAGAGAGAGAAAGAGGTTTCGAGGAGAGTTTGAGTTTTGTGTTTGTGTTGTTGAAGAATTGTGATGACGAAGAAAGGTGTGGAAGGTGGGTTTATATAGTGGTGAATGAGAGTGAGTGAATGTGACGATCGAAGAACATTCCACCTCCCCGTGGTGGGCGATTAATCGGCACGCGATTTGTGTTTTTGTTTTTCTCTCTTCTTTTTCTGAATTTAATATTGCGTGTTAAGGGATTGGGCAGAGCGAGCGAGGGAACTGTTTTTGAGATAGATGGTACTTTAGAAAATAGCAATAATTTAATAAACTACCAATTTCATCTTTGCCTGAAAATATTAAAATGAAAAAAATTGTAGACATTATTTTCCAACAAACAACTATGGTGTATTTATAGTAAAGTTTAACAAAAGAGTATGTGTTATGAAAAATGTTGAAATGTAACCGAAATGTGGTTTAATGTTGGGAGGGAATTGTGTTTGAGATGGGTGGAACTGATGGCACTTAAAAAAATGAAGAGAAAAGCGATGCGTTGAAAGGAAAGTAAAATGAGGAGAGCAGAAACAAAGTTAGAATTGAAGGACTTTATGGTGTGAATTTAAAATGTTGTTGGTGGGTACAGTGTTTGGTTAGTCTTCTTTCTTCTTTTTGTGTTGCACCCTTTTCTTCCGTGCTGTTGCTTTATTCCGGTTGCTTTCAATTCAGATCGTAAATTTTAAAACTTAGTGGGGGGAATGTCATGGTGCTGTTACCAAACGGAACTCTCTTCTTCTTATTTTAGTCTTTCACAACTATAATATTCAGTTTACCATTGTTTAATTAAAAGTGTTTTGGTACACTAAGTCTTTTTTTTCAATTCTTCTTGGAAGTGGTAAGAGAATGACATGTTAAAAGTATTGTTATGGATATTGTTATTTTTTAGGTGTTTATTATTCGTTAAATCTCATTCAGTTCTAGATATAATTGATTTGTCACTTTTCAGAAAATATGATCTTCAAAAATTTTATAAATAAGAGTTAAATATTTTTTTTCTTAATATTTTTTTGCTGAATTTTGTAATTAGTTTTTTTCTTTAAATTATAAATCAATTTAGTCTTCGTCCTTAAAGATATGTGCTTAATAATTTTAATCAAATTTTATTAAATTTATTTAACATTTTATATGTATTTCTCAATTAATATTGAATTTAAAATTTGTTAAATACAAATAAACTACTTGAACGATATCATAAACATATTGAATGAAAACTTCACTAACTAATTTTAATATTCATTCAAAATTAAAGAACAAAAAATATATTTAATTTTATAAATAATTTTAAAATCAACCGAGTTTTATAATAAAACCTCTTCTATACATAAGATAGTATAATTACATTCAACCATTGTTTTATAATAAAACCTCTTTTATACATAAGACAGTATAATTACATTCAACCATAACATTCTTAGCTCTTATTTTTAACAAGAATAAGTTTGGTGTGTTTTCAATTAAAAACCGGTTTTAGCAATTTTTTTAATTTTTTAATTATTTTAGTTAATCTCTTACTTTTTAAATATTTATCAACTCTAGTAATATTTCATTATATAATATTTCCATATATAACATATTGACATGAAAAATTTTAATGTCAAATATAAAGAAAATATAATATCATAAAAAATTTAATATTCAAATGAAAAAAATATAAATATAAAAAATAAAAAAATATATAATTATATATATATATATATATATATATATATATATATATAATGTGTGTGCGTCTTACTGGTATTTATATTTAATAAATTTATTTATTATTCTTTGACACAAATTCAACCAAATATCTATGAATATGAATTTATTTATTCACCTATACTACAATTTATATAAAGATATTTGTATTTTGAAAACTCAATTATCCTTCTCCAACTCTTTATGTCCTTTCAAAACATAAAATGTCTTTTTTTATTGTGCTGACAAAAAGAATACTTTCACATTATAAATTCAATATAGCATGCTCTCAAATGTTGAGATTCAGTTTTTTTTTTTGTCGGAGTCAAATTTTATCTTTATAAAGTGTAATATAGATACTTTTAAATGGTTTTGAAATATAAAAAAATATAAAAAAATAAGAAAATGAAAAATTATTAAGAAAATTCAATCTCATATATTTCAAATTGTACAAGAAAGTTATCAAAATTTAATTATTAAAAATGATTTTCTTAAAATTATATAACATGACATTTAAGATGTTAATCCACATAAATCATTTAAGTTTCAAATCTTAAAAGATTGATTGTCATAAATAGTACTTTAACACATTTATAGTAAGTAAATATGATATCATTTATTTATTGTCTTTGGGTGAAAACATTTAGAAAAAGCAATGGTTTGGCTTTGATGCAAATTTATTATTTTATATTTTTTTAAAAATTTATCATACCTGTTAAATTATTTATAATTTAATTTTTTTATATTTCGCTCTTATTAATTTAAAGAATCATACCTTTTTATATTTTGTGTTCTTTATTTTTATCATTCTCTATTTTAAATCCGTCTTTAGCCTTTGTTTAGATCAAGAAATGTATTGTGGCCACTAACGGATATGTGAGTATTTGAGATGTTTGTTTCTGCATGTTTGGGGAGGAGTGTTGCGACGAATTGAGAGCGATGAATACAATGAACCATCTTACGTTTTGAAGAGATGTGCAATTATATATTGTTCAAGTTCTTTTGAAAGACTTCAACAACCTCTCCATTCACGTGAAAGCAAAAATTTGTTGCTTATGTCGTTTTTATTCTCCCAATTTTCTTATTTCATTCCATTACTTTTTAAGTATAAAATAACACTAATAATAATAATTTCACTATTTATATTTAAATTTATCACCTTTATCCTCATGAATAAAATGATAATTATATAATTTTATTCATTACAATATTTTTTAAATCTATCATACATAAATATATATAAGTTTTGATCTCACATCTACTTAAATTATATCATATTTCTCTTAATTCAAACAATATGATAGTCCCCTTTTTATTCTCTTAAATTCATCTATTCACTCTTTCTCAAATTCTCACTCAAATCCAAACACACCACTAAAATTTAGAATAATTTAAGTAAAAAATAAATGAAATAAAATCCATCAATATAGTTTATAGGATATTTGAGTGAAAAAGAAATGAAAAAACATGAGTTGGAGGGATGAAAGAGTGAAGCTACGTAGACATACTTTAGACAGTGTAGTGTAGGCACCAAACTTGTACGGTCACTATTCCATAGCCTCATAGCTCATGGTTTTCCTTTTTTGGACTCTTTCAAGTCTCTTCTTCTTCTTATCATTCTCATTCACACACTCACCAAAGGGAAGGTCGGTTATTTTGTCTTTCATCCTCCGAAAAAAAAACACAAATCATTCTTCTAACATTTTTACCACCTTCTAACTACAATACAAGTTCCACCCATCATTTCCAATAATAATACCATACTTCTCATTCTCAAAACAACTTCAATCTTGTTTCATTGATACAATAGTGCCAAGAATGTCAATATTTTAAGAAAAATATAATATTTTTTTTATTTCTTTACCACGTTGAATGATTTATTATACGGAAATTTTTTACGCGTAGCTTGGTCATCGATTATTTTTAGGAATATTGTGAAAAATGTAATCAGAAATCTATAGTAGAGTTGAATCCAATAGTGAAATAAAAAAGAAAAAGATATCGTGTTATTAAGATGGTTAAATAAAACATTCATAAAAAAATATAAAACATTAAAAGATATTACTATAAAAATGGTTAAAATAAGATTTGAACTTGGAATTTCATTAAATTGGAATTTCGTCGCCATTATATAAAGAAACATTGGCCCAAAAATTTATGAAGAATGCTTTTGATGTCGAGATTTAAATGCATTAGGCCATTCACAACCAAAGAGGGACGTCCCACGTGTGCAAAAACCAATTGTTGGTTATGAAATAATGAGAGCAGTGCCAAAGATACTCATATGATATTTTCTTTGGTGTGTAATTGCAAATTTATTTTTTATTCTAGTTAAATAATAAATTTTAAATTAACTGATTTGTTCATACAAAATTACATTTTTATATTGTATTATTGTTAATCGCTTTTACATTTATAAATTGTGTTCGTCCTGCTAGTTTAAACTGTTAAATAATGCAAATTAAGTTGAATTATTTTAAATTTTGTGCGTGATCACATTTTTGTTTGTTCATTTTAATCTATTAGTTGTTGGATGAAGTCACACGATAGCCTAAGCAATGTATGAAAAAAAGGAGGTTTCAGTATGAACTTCATATAAGGGCAGACATAATTCATAATAAAGTGATGTAAATGTAAAGGCATATTTCAGTAAAGATGCAGATACACTGAAATTAATGAATTAAATCGGTTAAAAGAATGTTGGATTACAAGACATTACACGTATAAGAACAAGATAAATTTCTTTTATTGGTAAAACGAAACGACAAGAGCAATCAACATATGTTTTTTTATTTTATGTTTTGGGATATATAAAACAATCTTTATGTTTGTAATTTTTATTTTTTTTATATTTGTAAAAGGATCGAACATCCAAATATTTTCTATAATCAATTAATTCTTTATTTTTGATAAAAAGTGTATACTCATAAATAAATAATAAAATGTTGAGACTTTTTTATATAAGTTCATATGTAAATTGATGTACAAAATGTTTAAAATTGAACACTAACATATTTCTAAAATGAGGTTTTTACTCACTCATATATTATTATCTTGTCTTTGTTATGTGTTGTTTGAGAGAGGATTACCAGAAACATAAATCACTAATGAGATATGAACCCAATTTACATATAAGGGATTGACATCACCTCTAATTCAAAACTTTAAAATCTTAAAACAATGAGTTTATAAGTCTTCATCCTTATATGGTGTTCAATTTATTCATTTTTACTTAATGTAAAATTTAGATTCATACTCACGTTCTTTGCCATCTTTTTCATTGGTTAGTGACCAATATAAGAAATCTTCACTTTTGAAATCCATAACATTTACATCAGATCTAATATAAAATCAATAGTACATCCAATGTAAAATGTCTAAAACGTATAATGTTGAAATTCTTGATTTCAGTAAATGAATTAATAATATAACAACTTTTACGGAATATAGAAATCAAGCCATATATGTAAATGTGGAATCATGCAAAACCGTTTCTCTCCCAGATTTGGATAAAATAAAATAGAGAGAGAAAAGTAGGAGAAGACAAGCATTAATGGGAGAACGTGCGTTTACAAGTTGCCATAGGAATCAGTACTAGAAATAAATTGATGGATTAAATCTCGTAACATTAAAATCTCTTTTCAAGAATTGTACTTTGAATTTGCAACTTGAATGAATACAGAACATAGACTACTAACTAGACTGTGGTGGGTAGGGCAATAATATTACAGTGATTATTTCGATTGGGGAGAGTAAAAGAAAGAAGGGAATCCAACAACAACACATCGTTAATGTTGGATTGTTAAGGATGTTCTTGAGTGGTAGAAATAGTAAATGTAAGAATATGTTACGTGAAAGAAAGTTGATTGATATTTTGGACAGTAATGTTGGGGATGAGATTCGGTATCAGGCAGGGAGTGTTACGTCGCTGGTGAAGAGCATTGGTGGGTAGTGTAAGGGTCAGAGGCAAAATCTGAGTAGGGCCTCTCACAAAGATGTGGTCTCACTCACAGATCTTACCCTTTTTCTCTTTCTCTTCCATGCATTCTACGCTCGTACCGACAATGAATCGTTTCTTCTCTTCACTTTTTCTATCTCTCTAATTTCTCCACTTTATGATGTTCTTGTTTTAAGGCGAAAACAAACAAAATGCCAGGTTCACCGTAACACAGATTAAGCCATACCTACGTATATCTAACAATTGAAAAATCACACAGCTCAATCATGAAGATCTCTTGAATATTGTGGCGATGTATCTGTTTTTAGTATTAAAAAATAATAGTTGACCCTGGCCCCTTCTCTAAAATACAGTTTGAGTGACAGTACCACTCTCTCAAACCGTACCATAGAAGTCCATTGACGCGTACCAGTGTACCAACTGCTAGTGCTTAGCTGTGCTCATCAGACTCGAGCTATGCCAAAACCACAAGGTTGTACAAAAATCACATACATCATCTCAACTTGTTGCTACAAATTTGTTTCATGGAACACAAAAATCAATAAACAAAAAAGAAATAAAAACAGAAAAGAAATAAAAAAAAAAAAACACGTCTGGTATTGAAGTAAAATGAGTACAAATAGGTAGCTAAAAATGTTTGATTTATAATAAAATAATAGGAAAAAAATGAACTGTTATGAATTTTATCGATCAATCTTGATTTTTTTTCCTTGTTTATCTTTTCTATTTTCATCGCAAAATTGGTATTTTATGTAAATTTTAATGTATTTCCTTACAAATTAGTGATGAAATTATTGTTCATAGGATTAACTAATATGATATGAAATTTCATATTTTTTATAACAAAAATAACACATTTTCATTAGTTTTCTTTCTTTTTCCTAATCATGTTATTGAACCGTTGACGATCAACTAATTGAGGGTGTGTTTGGTTTAACATTGAATAATTGATTCCAGCTGAATTAATACTTCAAAATGCAGAAGTAAGAATTAGTTGATTCTCATCCAACGGAAATTTTTTACTCTTTAATTGATCTTGAAAACCAAACACATACTGATTCCGCGTTAGAGAATCAATTCTACATCACTTTGATACAAAATCAAACATGCACTGAATGTTACAAAAAAGATTTGTAATAATGTTTGTCTTGACTTATATATTGTAAATTGATTTTATCTCTAGTTGATTGGATCTCTAACACACCTCTCACATCGAGACATAATCATTTTCAACATGAAACTATATACTATATATTCATACATGATTCGACAACAGATAACACAATAAACTCAACATACTACAATTTTTGTTAGGATATAATTTTTAAATGATTTTGATATCATTTTAAAAAATAAATTTTAAATGTAACCTAGCCTTACTAAATCGATTCCTAAGATAAGGTTTGTCCCAACTTATCTTTAGTTGATGTGAGATCTCTAACAAATGAAATAATGTCTAGATTTTGTTCATCATAGTTATAAAGACTTAGGGATGGTAAAAATACTCGTGCCCGTGAGTATCCGTGGATAAAATCCGTGACAGATAGTTGGTATTAATACCTGCTTATAAACGGGTCGAGTGCAAGTATCATACTATCCGTACTCGCGGATACCAGTTACAAAAAAAAATAAAATTGAAATTAAATTTATGTTTTATTATGTTAAATTCAATTAAAATTATATTTATATTTATATTTTATTAAATTAAAATAAATTTAAATTAAATTAATATTCAATTTAATTTAATTTATATATTATTTTACATTTTTTTGTAATTTTATTTAAATTTAATTTTAAATGATTATAAAATATATATTTTTTTAAATATTTGCGAGTATACACGGATATTCACAAGTTATAAAATATCTGTGGATATTTTTAAACCGGGTACCTACACGGGTAACGAAACATGTAACATGCACATTTTTTTGTTGTGGATCGAGTTACGTGTAGGCACTGTCCATATTTGACCCAACCGGTTGTCATTCCTAATAAAGACTAATTTTTCAAGATATGGAAAAAATAATTCTTTTAATGTCCATGTTTGTAAATTTATGGAGTATAGTTATATATCCACCACAGTATACCACACAATCTGAAAATGGTATAAAAGATGGAGAATGAGAGAAAAAAAAAAGGAAAATGAAAGCGATGAGGCCAAAAGTGATAGAAATGACACATGATATTGTTGACACATTATGATTTACGATTTGGTTGTGATGGAATCGAATACTTCTGAGATGAAAATTATATGTAGACGTGTACTTGCTGGGGAGAATGACAAGTAGTCAAATACGTACACATGGGGTCAACCGAAGGACGAAGGTCACAATTTGAGAGCTGTATGAGGCACCCATACTCATAAATTACCAACCAATCAAAGGTTAACTGTTTTCACTCTGTCGGCGCCACATCATGAATTCCTTCATTAACTAATTCTTCAATTCAAATTATTTCAATCTTATGGCAAAAACTACACTTCACTTTATTTTTCTTCATTAATATTAATCCTAAACTACTCTCACTATACTTCCTCTTATCCCTTGTCCCTTTCCTTTTGCTCTCTTGTTACGAGGGCGTGCTCAAATTATTATTCGAATAAATAGTTTATTTATTTATTCTATATATCACTAAACACACAAAAAATACTTTTATGGTTGACTTTTCAATGTGAAGAGCAAAAAGTAAGAGTTGACTCATGCTCTGTCATAACAAAAAGTCATAAGATGGAATAGAGTTTTGGAGTTAATCCAACAAATTAGCTAAATACATTATCCTATTATATAGTTTTAAATTGAACGATCTAATAAAAAAAGAAGCTTCAATAGGTGTAGTTGGAGCCCAGTTCTTCGGTTGAGGTCAACTTGGATCTATTCCCCTAACCGATGTAAATGATTGTGATCACAAATTAAGTTGAATCACACTTCACAATCCATCGTTTTCATGTTGTCGTCACCCAATTACTGCCGGAATTAACAAGGATTTCGGGAGTGATTGATCTAACTCACTAACCCAATCCTCAATGGGTCCTTTTCTCCAATGTGACAGCAAAATCATGATCCAAAATCTCACCAAAAACCTAAAAGAGAAACATGAAACTGGTCGAGAGTGAAATGTTTCGCTTTTCCTCGCTCCTTAGATGGCGGGTCAAAAAAATCATAACAAGTATATGTTTTTACGCTTTTCCTCGTTGCCTTGCTTTTCACTTAACTTAATTATCCGTGTTTAATTACTCTCGCAATGGGTCCACACACACATATGTTGGATAAAATAAAAATCGTTTACTTTCCTAACGATTTCCTCGTACAGTCACCGACGCCCAAGTGCAATGGTCTGAAAAATAAAATGGAAAATGTTTGTAGGGTGGGATATTTGTGAATCTTGGGCATGTATGTGGGTGGGGACACCGTCAAAGGTAGCGTTAGGTGAGAATAGAATTTGCATTTGCATGTCAAACAAACTTAATTAGAAGCCAACATTGTCGCCACCAAGTGTTGTCGGGGCCACCACCGTCCGTAATCCAATTAATTAGTATCACGCTTCTTTCTCACCGGACAAAATGGGTTTGTTTTAGGGTCCTTGATCATGAGTTTAGCCCTTTAATCATTGAGGTTTGTTAGACTAAAAATATGTTTCTGTATGTACATAAGTATGTGAACCTCTCAATAAAGTGTCTCACAGTGCAAAATTTGGCCTTGCCCACACGCTTGTATATTTACACATTCCATGGGGGACCATGCTTTTTCGTGTCCCTTCAAATATCAAAATCTTTGACTCTGGGCAACATTATGCAAAGCTCTATATTGCTCATACCTTTCTTAATTGCTTCTACTGTTTACGGATACAAACTAACAATTCAATTGGATTTATACACCTACCTTTTCAAATACCATTTTGTTATCAATTTTAATATCATTAATCTTTTCCTCTCGATCGTCACCTTCCAACTTCACTTTATCTTATATAGGCATTTTGTTTTTTTATCTTGCACACGGAACACAATGTTAGTATGAAAAGATAGATTGCATGACTCAGAAACTGACAAATCGTTTGTTTGAGCATTAATGTACTACATTCTCTGTGGTAATTAGGACTCAAATTTATATATTATCAAGGAAAAAACGAAATTATGAGAGACGATCTAATTTAAAATATCAAGTTAAGTTCTTTAATAAAGATTAGTTATTTTTAAGGTTAATAAATATTTTCTACTGCAAAAATAAATTTAATATTGGTCCATCCTGCTAAAGGTAGTAATATATTTTGGGATTTCCAAATTAGGTTCAGAAATAAATTTTAAGTTTGTTCCTTTTTACTAATAATAGATTTCTTAATAATTGTTTTCAAGGTTTATAAATGTAATTGTCAGACATGTCAAAAGAATCCGTATTTGCAGTTATCTGCAAATAAAATCTGTAATGAGGAGGAAATGAATATTAAAAATGAATATCCGTAGGTAATAAGTACGGATATTTTGTATACCGTATGTTAACGGGGTGGGTACGAGTATTATAGTATCCGTACCCGTGGATATTCGTACTCACTATATTTTAATTTAAATTAAAAAAATAAAAAAAATATATGAAAACATAGATACATTGATTTTGAATGGGTTATTTTTTATCAATTGATTTTAAAAAATTTCTATTTATTTGTAAATTGTCATTCAACACTATTTCAATGGATTATTTGCACTTTGTTTGAAATTTATAAATATTATGCATTGTATTTTTATTTGAAATTATGATTAGAAGTTGTTGTTAAATATTAATTCTTTTTTGTAAATACCTATGAATATTAAAAAAATATGCAGGTACCCGCATAACGAATACCCAAACAGATATAGGTAGGACAAATTTTTATTCAATCGATAATGTATATTGGAACTACTATCTGTACTCAACCTGTCTTATAACATCCCTAATAATTCCTCACAAACATTAGAATGACTTTAAAATTTCTAGCTTAAACATGCTTTTAGCTTATGCTGTAACATTTTGACACAAAAAATCCTCTGGTGCTCGATAAGTAGTTTGTTTTGATACAGTTAATTATGTTTTTTATTGTTTAAAAATTAAAATTAAAGACAGTTTAAATATTTTAATTTTAATTTTCTAATTCAAATGTGATGATTAATCTTAAAAATATTATTTCAATTAGAACAATTATGTACAAAGTTCACGTGTCATGTCTTTGAAAGTTTTTCTTTAATTTATTAAGTTATTTAAATTTGTATTGAATATGATAAATATTGTTTCAGAAAAATAGTCAAAGTTGACAATGAACTTGAGTCCCGAAATATATGTTATTTTCTAGATCTATATTTAGATATATAATAAACTCTCTTTTTTATCATTCATCACAATTCTACTAAATTCAAATTGGTTAATTGTTTCTCATGAAAAATGTTTATAAAGTGTGCAGAAAATTTACAGAAAAATGCTTATATAATATATAAAAAATTTGCCCGAGAACATCTCACAAATTACAGTAATAACACTGTTACTAATTAAAGTATTACAATTTCATTACAATATCTTGTGAATTTTTTTTGTTATATAAAATGGTAATGTCATTATCATTGCCGTTTAAATGGTACGCAGTTGCTATCATCTTGTAATGTCTGCATGATATTCAGCACTTCTGCATCAACATTTGTCTCTTGAAGCTGTTCCTTTCATTGGTATTATTATAACAAAAGCTATATGATAGCAAAATGTATGTAACCGACGATAATTGCATTTTTTTTTTCAAATTATTGAACTATATTTTTTTATGTACGCTGATATTAATATAATTTAAGACTTGGTGGTCATGATTTAATTCTACAACCAGTTCATAGTTCTTTTGACACACGTATAACAAGTAAACTATTAAAGTAATTGCATATTAAATAATTTTTTGTGCCTGAATGTTAAGAGGAGTAGATTTAACAAATTTGGTTAGTATTTATTTAGCCAATGTCAACTTTTGCATAAAGAAACTTAAGAAAGACTCAAAATAAAAAAGTGGACAATTAACTTATACATTGAAATTAGCTTAACCAAAGTATTGGAAAACACCTTTATAAGTTTTTTCATCTCTATGCTTTTCAATCAAATCCTACTCAATACCATGTCATTCAAGTTCTTCAATCAGTTCTATTTGAAAAAACAACAACAATAGAAAAAAAGATATTACAAAAATATAATCTAAACATTAACTTTTGGAAAATTCCAAAATATGTGCATGTAGTTTTTCTTTTTTGTTACTTTTTGTTCATAGAGCAACAATGCGCTCTGTAATTCACAAAGGAAGATGATATGTTTTATCTTTTGACTCTTCAACAATGCAAATAATAGTTAAATTATTTTTCTACTAGCTAGAGTAACATCATATTTTCTTCTCCATGACATCGCATTTTGTTAGTAATAGCATATCCATAATCCTACTGAGAAACTTGGTAATTGATTCACCATCGTTCATTTGTAGTAACTCGAAATCCCTCCTCATTTTTTCTTCACTAAATTCCAAATGTGTTTATAAGTATCTTTTTGCAAATAATAGTCTTCACGAATAAAAGAAGATCAATAGACTAGAAAATATAATGTTTTGGTTACGTCTTTTAGGTTTTCTAGTCTCAAATTTTGTTTTCTGTGCATCTGTATTAATTAGCAGTCGGTGATCTTCTTGAACTCTAAATTCAAATATCGGTACTCTAATTATCGAAAAATAACAACTCTTTCAAAATTGGAATCAGTGAGCATGGGATATGATAATTAACTAGGAAGGAAGAGAACCGATGAAAATCATAAGGCTCTTGACACAGTTGAATACGAGTTTCTCTGTTTTTGAGAACAAATAAATGTTATATTAGAAGCTGAAAACATATATATAAGCAGGAATACAACAAGTACTACACGTCATCTTAAAATTTTGGAAACTACGTATTACTCGAAAAACCTCACTAATATGGATGACATTACCTAATATATTATATATTTAGTTATTTTAATTTCACCCTATTAGATTACTTTTATATAAAAAGAGTACAAAAAACATGTGTAGGCATGGACATGGAAAAGTCAACATAAGAAAAACTTTTTCTGCTGTTTTGGTTGTTCCAATCCTGAACATAGTGTTGCTACAACTACTTCAAGTTATTTATTAATATTTATGTCGCCATCTATTAGTGACTACTTTTCTAACCTAACTAAACATGCATAATCATGGACCGAAAGCAAATACCTCCCTGTTAAGTATGTTAGCCTTGAATTTAAAAAATGTTGAATCACAAAGTTGGTTACGTGTAAGCCGATAAGAAGTGAGTAATAAAATGTTTTTGGTTCAAAGTTTTGGTAGGGGAAAACACAACCTACGGCAATGGAGTAACAAGACAAGATTTATACACATAAAAAATTGTGTGTGTGTGTGTGTGTGTTTTGTGTGGGATGAAAAGGCAAGTTAAATATGGTTTAAATAGTGTGCCATGTCGGATGGTTGAGAATAGTATACAGAATTGATGATGAACAGAGGGTTTGTATTATTGCGCAGCATCTTATCTTATACGGAAAACAATGGGTTTGATATTGAATAATGACAAGTACACACAGAGACATATTCTAGATATAAATAAGAAAAACTACACGTGTGAAGAAAAGAAAGGCGAAAAAAAGGCATGATTACGAGAAAGACCAAAATAGGGAAGATGACATTCCTGGACTGAACAAACTTTCACGACCAGTACCCACAACAAACACCCCATACATAAAATATGAACTTTGGAAGGGGTGAACTTAATAATAATAAAAAAAATGAATTAAATTGTGATTGGGTTATTAAGTATGATGTAAAATTGAGGTTGTTGTGATATTATAATGTTTGTGCAGATTGGTTGGGGAAAAAAAATGTGAGGGTGAGATGCATGTATGGGGGCCAGCAGAAAGAGAAGGGTCTGGTTGGAGATTCCTTACCGACAGTTTTGTGGGAGGGGCTGGCATGCATGGGAGATACCAGGTACCTCTGTGGTGGCCTGCTCAATCTTTGTGCAGATTACGTTCCACTCAACACGAAACTTCAACCAAATCGCATTCTAATTTTTTAAAAGGAAACTATTGGCTACCATCTTCTTTTTATCCTAACTTCACATCATATTTTTGGATCTCATATCTGCTCAACAGTGCAAAATCTTTAATAACTGTGCATCACAGAGTCTGCCCATCATGCAACATTATTTAAAAGATGAGTTAACCCCGAGAGTAGTAAAAAAATTATGCTACAATAACAAAAATCTAGAAAATATTTTAATTACTCATGTGCTCAATAGTTTCTAAACTGATAAAATTATACAAGCAAATCTCCGTGTATTTAATAATTTACTTGTTAAACTAATATATTTTAGGGTTAAATATGTTTTTATCCCTCAAGTTTCAGTAAAATTTGAAATTAATTTCTCTTCAAATTTTTTATCAATTTAGTCTTTCATATTTAAAAATACTTGACTTTAGTTCTTTTAACCAAATTTTATTAAGTTTATCTAATGTTTCAAGTGCATTTCATGAAAGTATTCGAATTGTTTACACCCTTTGACACATTTTCGCTTTAATGTTAACTCAAATATTATCATAAAATGCATTTAAAATGTCAAATAAACTTAACAAAATTTGGTAAGAAGGACTAAATCCATGTATTTCTAAAAATGAAGACTAAATTGGTATAAAGTTTTGAAGATGGACTAAATCCAAAATTCACTTAAACTTAAGGGACAAAAACATATTTAACCTTATATTTTATTAGGAGAAAGGTTGTTTGACACCATTTGAGGACCATTTGACAACTCTTACAAGGGTAAAATAGTCTTAATAAGAGTTAACTTTTATATTTTTAAAAGAAAGAAAAAGTGAATAGTAATGAGAGACAGTGTCAAATGGTAGTAAAAAAAAAATGGTCTCAAAAGACCAATGTCCATTTTATTAACGTTCAAAAACATATTTAAATGTTTTTTAATACTTAAAAGTCTGATGACATATTTTTTGTTTTGCGATAATATTTTGAATTGGAGAATATGTAGGAATTAGAGATTAGTTAATTTTATTTTCTAGGATTTCAACTTTGATTTATTAATCATATAATTTGTAACTTTAAAAAGCATAGAACAAAGGATTGGATCTTGATACCAATCTCGGCTGTGTATTTTTCCACGTTGCGGAACTGAGTTGGGTATGTATGATTCTCGCATGGCCCGTTGATTTTGAGACTAGTTTGAGTCACAAGTCCATTATATCCAAACTCTGTTGGATATGGGTAATATTCAGCCTTTTCTTCCTGCACTTCAAACATTTCTAATTCCACCCCCATAATTTTAAAAATAATATATTTTTATTCGTGTTCCAGTAATCAGTTTTTGTGTTTACTAATTACCCAGAACCTGCTTGCCATTCGTCCTCTCTCCTTTTCATATATATATGAGATGAATCAGTTATCTCCACTGCCTCTGTTTCCGATTCTCCCTCTTGTCAGTTAACCCTCTACTTGATTCGCTACTCTTTTCCAAAGATTCCGCCAAAACCTCTCCTCGAATATAGGGATATCTTTCACGGGTTTTAAGGACACGTTGCATCTCCCTTCACTCTCTTTGGGCCACATTCTTTCATTGGGCTACTTCTCTTAAGCTACCTATTGGGCCACGTCACTGGTCCATCTTTCGTATGTCGACCGAGCTATCCGACCTTCTGTGTTCATGTTTTTCCCAGATGTTGAGCTTGGTCTTATTTGAGGTCGGAATCCGAGCTCAGTCTTGCCCGTTCTGCCTGACCCGGTACACAGCCCTCCGACCTTTCGTCGAGTCCACTAGACTAAAGGTCGCTTCTACTGATTTGATTGGATTGGACCTCTCTGACAGCATTAATTACGCCTCACCTACTTTGCTACACGTGTCAAATATCGGCTAAAGCGTAATGTGTGATCTAACGGCCTACTTTGAATGGAAAAAGTAACCGTTCCAGTTCCTTTCTTTTCAATTTCTTCAGAACGTTGTTGAGACGCTCATACCTCAAACGATCCTCCTTCTTCCTCCCTTCTCCGTTTCGCGTTTCATCTTTGCTCCAGGTACGTTAATTTCCCATTTTATGCTTCTTTGTTTTTATCGTTTTCTTTGCTGGTATTTGAACCTTTGTATTGTGTCTGCCCTTTGAGACTCTTGACCCCTAGAGATTCGTAAGCGGTTGGGGTTTACGCAAAATTTCCTCATAGCCAGACTCAAGCTTTGCATATTCATTGCTTTCCCTGCTTCAGATTAGACCTTCTGCCAGTTATTCTTCTTCTTGTTTAAGGTTTAGGTTTTTCTTGAGATGACTTCATACGACTCGCAGTATACTTGGGCCCCTTTGAGTTTGAAGAGGGAATGCACTAGTTTATGCACGATGAAAAGGATAAAAGCCTTTCGGGATAGGCAGGCGTTATGTAAAGATGATGAGAAGGATGTACTCGTAGGAACTTGTGAGTTGGATGAACCCGTGTGCAGGGATGGTACCCTTCCCCCTCTCCAAAAGTTTACCTTTGTTTATGCTACCCTTTTTGAAAGGCTAGGGTTCCGACTTCCTTTTAGCGATTTTGAGAAAGACTTGCTTACTATTCTGAATGTGTCACCTGCGCAGCTTCATCCTAATAACTGGGGTTTTGTCCGAGCTTTTCAAATTTTGTGTTCTGGTTTAGAGATCCAACCCACAGCCCCCATGTTCCTCTATTTCTTCGAGTTGAAGCAGAACTCCCCCAAACAGTTTTGGGCGTCTTTGAATAGTGTGAGTGGTCGAGGTCTTCTTACCCTATTTCAGTCTTCGTATAAGGGTGGAAAGGGCGCTTTCTTGAAAATCCTTGCTCCCGAGCATAATGCTGCTTTGCTGGAGGGTTTTCCTCTGTATTGGACTAGACTTCCTACTCCGCAAAGTGCTCGCCAAATGGAAGAGCTGAGTTTGACTGAGAGGGAAAGCTGTGCTCGATTGGAAGGTTTAGAGGTCATCTTTGACATACGTAAAATACTAGACCTCGAGTATCGCAGAGTAGACTTAAAGTTGTTCATCGGTATATGCCCAACCTATGAGTTTCCCTATTTAGATCATTCACCTTCGTATTGTAAACTGATTTTGCTGCTTTTGATTCTTTTTTCGCAGAGCGACAGATGGCTTTATCACAGAAAGAACTGCTTCGCCGCATAAAGCAGAAAGAGACTGCAAAGGTCGGGGCGACTTCTAGGACCAGGAACTCTTCTTCGAAAGGTCTGGTTTTAGAAAGTGACCAAGAGACCACGCAGAGCGATCCTAAGTTAAAGAGGAAACGAGCTGATCTGGTGACACTAGAAACGTCGGACTCTACCGACCATGCTCCTATTGGTGCTTTAAACCCTAAAAAGAGCTTTTGGGATGAAAAGTTCACTCACTTGGCCCATGGTCGTGCTAATAACTATTTTTCGGCTGATGATGAGCTTCTTTCAAGTCGTCCGCTTTCTTCGGTTCAAGAGGAGCTCGTTCGTAGTATACATCGAGTCGAGGCGTCCTCTTTATTCCTCGTGAACAAGCTTGAGGCGTCTGAGCAGAGAGAATTGAAGGTCACCTCTGATTTGATTTCCGCCAACAAGGAGATTGAGCAACTTCGAGCTGACTTAGTAGACTTCGCTAAAGTGAAGAAGATGCTAGATGACAAAGAAACTGAGCTGATAAATTTGAGAATGGAGGTGGATGACTTAAAACCCAAAGTTGAACTCTTATCCACTCGCTGTCAGACGCTTGAAGGAGAGAAAGAGGAGCTCACTGATCAGTTATGCTCGACCATGAAGGAGGGATTCCAGCTAGCCTTAGATCAGGTGAAGATACTTCATCCAGATTTTGATGTGTCTGCGGCGGACATTACCAAAGAGATAGTGGAAGGAAAGCTGGTCGATCTTTAGTTTAAAAATAGAGAACTTGTAATATATAGTCGCTTTGTCTTGTTTTGTTGCCTTTATTTGTGAACTTTCTATGTAGTTTGTGAACTTTCTATGCAACTTGAGAAGACTTGTGTTTTGGTGATCATGCTTGTGATTTTGCCTCTAACTCGTATCTGAACTAATTTCACACTCGCAACTTAGATCAAAGCAAGAGAAACCTTAGCGCGTTGAATAATAGATAACTCGTAGTTAGATTGGACCGAGGAAGCCCTCGGCGTGCTGAGGTTTGATGGCTAACTCGTAGTTAGGTCGGACCGAGGGAGCCCTCAGCGTGCTGAGGTTTTAATGGCTAACTCGTAGTTAGGTCGGACCGAGGGAGCCCTCAGCGTGCTGAGGTTTAATGGCTAACTCGTAGTTAGGTCAGACCGAGGGAGCCCTCAGCGTGCTGAGGTTTTAATGGCTAACTCGTAGTTAGGTCGGACCGAAGGAGCCCTCAGCGTGCTGAGGTTTAATGGCTAACTCGTAGTTAGGTCGGACCGAGGAAGCCCTCAGCGTGCTGAGGTTTTAATGGCTAACTCGTAGTTAGGTCGGACCGAGGGAGCCCTCAGCGTGCTGAGGTTTAATGGCTAACTCGTAGTTAGGTCAGACCGAGGGAGCCCTCAGCGTGCTGAGGTTTTAATGGCTAACTCGTAGTTAGGTCGGACCGAGGAAGCCCTCAGCGTGCTGAGGTTTAATGGCTAACGCGTAGTTAGGTCGGACCGAGGAAGACCTCAGAAGATAGATACGTACAAAGCTTGTCATCTTAACACCCACCTCATTAAAAAACCCTCCGGTGAGGTAGGGAAAAAGAGTGTGGGGTTCTTTATTGAAAGGAAATCTCGAGTCTTTACATAAGGAAAATTTAAATGAAAAAACGAGTACTTAACTAAAATAAAAGCGCAAGTTTGCAGCGTTCCACGTTCTTGGTATGACGGATCCGTCCAATGTTTCCATCCTATACGCTCCTCCTGGTAGGACTTCTCTAATTCTGAAAGGCCCCACCCACTTCGGAGATAACTTGTGCTCGGCTTCCGTCAAATGAGCTCTCCTCAAAACCAGACCATTGATTTTGAAATCACGAGGAATCACCTTGGTTCGGTATCTTCTTTCCACGCGCCGCTTTGTGGCCTCTCCCGTAATTCTAGCCAATTCCCGTATTTCCTCCAGTACATCTAGGTTGGCTCGGACTCCTTCCTCGTTTGATTCTGTCGTCAGCTCTTTTCTGTTTTCCGTTGGATGTCCAACTTCGATTGGTAACAAAGCGTCCGTTCCATATACCAAACTAAAGGGAGTCTCATGAGTAGTTGATTGTGGAGTCGTGTGATATGCCCATAAAATCCTGGAAATCTCTTCAGGCCAGGATGATCTACTCGCCAATACTCTTCGCTTGAGAGCTCTGAGTATTACTCTGTTTGCTGCCTCGGCCTGTCCGTTAGTCTGCGGGTGTTCTATGGAAGAGAAACATTGGGTTATTCCCAACCGCCGGCAGGTTTGCCGAACTTGAGAGCTGGTGAATTGGGTTCCATTGTCGGATATGAGGCGACGAGGGACGCCGAATCGACACACGAGGTTCTTCCATATGAATTTTTCTACTTTGGATGCTGTTATGTTAGCCACCGGTTCGGCCTCTATCCATTTTGTCAGATACTCTACAGCAACCACGAGATATTTTAGCTGTCGCGCCGCTATTGGGAAAGGTCCCAGGATGTCTATTCCCCATGTGTGAAAAGGCCATGGGGGGTGTATAGAATGTAAGATTTCGGGGGGGGCACGATGGTAATCTCCCTGTCTTTGACACTGATCGCAACGCTTGACGTGTTCCATACAATCCGTTCTCATCGTGGGCCAGAAATATCCAGCTCGGAGGACCCTTAGTAATAAAGCTCGCCCTCCGATGTGGCTACCGCAGATTCCTTCATGCAGTTCTGCCATGATTCTCCGGGATTCCTTAATCTCCACGCAGGTCAGTATCGGCCTTGAAAATCCGAAGCGAAAAAGGTGCCCATCCACGAGGGTGTAGCGGGACGAGCTCCTTTTAATGCGTTGAGCCTCGTCCTCGTTGGTTGGTAGGACTCCATCCGCAATGTAAGATCTGATAGGATTTATCCAGGATTCCGAGGGTGGGACTCTGTCCAAGTTCATGATTCTGGATTCGTTAGAAGAGTCCACCCTTGGCGAGGTTAATGTTTCTTTAATCACCGACTTGTGCTGGCCCGGCTTCGTGCAACTGGCGAGCTTAGATAGAAGGTCTGCTCGACTGTTATGCTGTCGGGGTACATGAGTTAGATGAAAAGTCTCAAAGGCCTTTGCTAGTAAGCGCACATAATCCAAGTACTTGGCTAACTGTGGATCTTTGGCCGTGAACTCCCCATTAACTTGTCCTGTTACCAGTAATGAGTCACTCCGTGCTGCTAGTCTACTCGCCCCGATTTCCTTGGCTAGCAGCATGCCTGCGATCAAGGCTTCATATTCGGCTTGATTATTGCTGGCTTTGAAAGAGAATTTTAGAGATTGCTCTATTAGAACACCTCCGGGACCTTCGAGTATTACCCCTGCCCCACTGCCCTTTTGGTTGGACGCTCCGTCTACTGATAACACCCATTCGGGGGAAGATTTATTTACATCTGTTGGGGTTGTTTCGGAAGTTGAGGATGCTGGTAAAGTGAGTTCGGCCACAAAATCAGCTAAAGCTTGGGCCTTGATTGCTCCTCGTGGCTCATAATTTATGTCATACTCGGCTAACTTGATAGCCCATTTCACCAAGCGTCCCGTCATGTCTGGTCGCTTTAGGATCTGCTTGACAGGAAGATCCGTTCTCACTTGAATGCTGAAGCTTTGGAAATAAGGTCTGAGTTTCCTAGCAGAGATGACGACGGCTAAAGCTGCTTTTTCCAAGATCGGGTACCGTCTTTCTTCCCGTTCCTGTACTAATACTGAACTGATGGCGTGTTCAGTCACCGTAACGTACAGTTGCAGAGGATGCCCCTTCTCTGGTCGGCTGAGGACGGGAGGACGGCTCAAGTAGCTCTTGAGTTGGAGGAAGGAGTCTTCACATTCCGGTGTCCACTGGAACTTTTCATTTTTCTTCAGGCATTGGAAATAAGGATGGCCTTTGTCTCCGCTCTTCGCTAGGAATCTGGATAGAGCAGCCATCCTTCCTGTTAACTGTTGGACTTCTTTCACACAGCTCGGGCTTTTCATGTTGATTATTGCTTGGCATTTGTCAGGGTTTGCTTCTATACCTCGCTCGGTTAGCATGAAACCAAGGAATTTTCCCGCTTTGACCCCGAACACACACTTCTCTGGGTTTAGCTTCAGTTGGTATTTGTTGATCGTGGAAAAAATTTCTTGCATGTCGGTGGCGTGGCTCTCGTTCCCTGTGGAAGTAACTACCATATCATCTACATATGATTCTACGTTCTTTCCGAGCAGGGGTTGAAGGATCCTGTCCATCATCCTCTGATAGGTGGCTCCTGCATTTTTAAGGCCGAAGGGCATTACTTTGTAGCAGAAATTAGATTTCGTCCCCATGAAGGCAGTTTTGTCTTCATCCGCTGGGTGCATGCGGATTTGATTGTATCCCGAGTATGCGTCCATGAAACTTAACAGGCCGCATCCAGATACGCGATCCACCAGGATGTCTCTGTTTGGTATAGGGTAAGAATCTTTCGGACATGCTAAATTGAGGTCGGTAAAATCGACGCACATTCTCCACTTCCCATTCGCTTTCTTTACCATGACTATATTGGCTAGCCATTCTGGGTACTGTATTTCTTTGATGTGCCCAGCTTCTGTTAGTTTTTTTATTTCTGCAGTAGCAGCTCGGCTTTTTTCCTCATTAAGTCTCCGACGTCTCTGAATTCGTGGCTTGGATTGTGGATTTATGTTCAGCCGGTGACAGAGTATGTCTGGATCAATTCCCGGCATGTCCCGAGCTGACCACGCGAACGAGGCTATATTTGTTCGCAACACCCGCCTTATTGCTGCTTCCGTGGTCGGATCGAGGTCAGCTCCTATTTTTATTTTCTTCTCTGGGATTATCTCTATTTCCTTGAGCTCGCCAATCGGCTGTGGTCCTTGGTCGGTTGGTGGTCTTGGATCGAGCTCGGATTCTGGTTGGCTTACTGAATTGGGGACCTGTGTTATATTATAAGTGTCTCGCCGTATTCGTAAGCTTTTTTCATAGCATTTCCGAGCAATTTCCTGGTCAACTTTCATCGTCACCACTTTACCTTCTGCGGGGAATTTCATTTTCAAGTGCACAGTGGAAACGACGGCTCCAAGCTTGTTGAGGGAAGGTCTTCCGAGTAGCATGTTGTATGATGAAGGAGCCTTGACCACGATGTACTTGATTACTATTGTCTTGGCGGCGTGTTCATCAGCAAACGTCGTTCTTAGGTTAACATAACCCCTAACTTCTACCTGCTCCCCGGAGAACCCCACCAATACTCCGTCGAAAGGTAAAAGCTGATCTCTGGGTACCTGAAGACCCACGAACGCCTCCCAGAACATGACGTTAGCTGAGCTACCTTGGTCGATTAAAACTCGGTGTACATTCCTGCCCATCATGATCACTGAAAGTACAACTGGGTCATCTTCATGAGGAATAATACCTTCGGAATCGATTGACGAAAAAACGATGTCTGGCGTGGGGGACGAGGGTTCCGATATCGCCGCCATCATAATGTTTCGTGCGTATCGTTTCCGAGCTGACCTGGTTGGGCCACCTCCCGCGAACCCCCCTGATATGGTGTTAAAATCTCCCAGGATGGGAATTTCATGGGGTCCCGTGGTCTGTTTGGGAAGTGAATCCGTATGCTTCGTTTTCGTGCTACCTCCTTTGACGTATTTGTTCATCAGACCCTGCCGAGCTAGACTGGCCAACTGGCCTGTCAGCGGAAAGCAATTCTCTGTGTCGTGGCCATGGGTTCTGTGAAATTCGCACCAGGCAGAGGTTTCCTTTCCCAGTAGCCGCCCCGTTTCTAGCGGGAAGCGTAGGTACTTGTTGATCTCCTGGTCCTGCAAGATTCAGATCTTGGATTCAGAGAAATTGGGGCATGCTGGCTTGGTAGGTCTCTTTTCTGACGCATGTTGCGAAGTGTAGGGGGAAAATTTGCGATTTGCTTTCTTATGTGGAAAGGAGACCTCCATGATTTGACGCCGGACATCTCTGCCCTTATGCTCGGAGTGTGACCGTCTTTCGTCTAGTCTTTTCCTTTGCATTGCTTCCTCGGTTTCAATATAGATAGTCGCCCTATTTCTTACTTCTGCTAGCGTTACAGCTGGCGTGCATATCAGAGATTCACTGAAAGAATTGGCCCGCAGGCCTTTCACGAATGCTCCCACTAACATCTCCTCGCTGGGATTGGTGAGCCCCATGCTGACGTCGCAGAACCTGTTGAGGAATTGTTTTAGGGTCTCTTCTTGCTTTTGCTTGATGTCGAACATATCCGCGATCTGAAGCTGCTTGGGGCGATTCACAGCGAACCTCTCCATGAATAAGCGAGCGAACATGTTAAAGGATGTTATGGTGGCGTGGGGTAACTTTCCGAACCATTTTAGCACCGTGTTTGACAAGGTCCCTACGAACATTTTGCACCGGACTGCGTCGTTCCCTCCTGATATCAACATTTGCGCTCGGAAAGCTTTCAAATGAGCCTCCGGATCGCCTTCACCAGTGAAAGGCGATATCTTCGGAATGATGAAATGAGGCGGGATGACCTCCTCCACGATTGTCCTCGCTAAAGGGTGGTTCTCGTCTGGCTCGACAGTTCCTCTTCCGAGAGGGTTGGCATCTCGGAAATGACTACGCTCCCTCATCCAGGATCGTAGCTCCTCATTACTTTTTCTCAGTTGTTCCTGCTGAAGCATAGACTCCTCTAAACGTTGTCTGGCCTCTTCCGATTCCTTCCGCAATCTTTCGTGTTCAGCTTCTATTTCTAGCCGTCTCCTTTCGTGGTCGGCGAGCCATTGGGTTCGTTCCGCCTCTCTTTCCTTTCGCATGACTTCATTCTCCTGTCTCAAGGTTTCGATGTGCTGCATGATCTGTTCCAAGGAGGTTTGATCGCTGCTGTTATTTTCTGATGTGGTGATCGCCATTTCGTTGATCTGATTTTCACTTGACTATTTTCGTTTGTGGTGCCGGCCTCAAGTTTTACCGGGCCCCACGGTGGGCGCCAATGTTCCAGTAATCAGTTTTTGTGTTTACTAATTACCCAGAACCTGCTTGCCATTCGTCCTCTCTCCTTTTCATATATATATGAGATGAATCAGTTATCTCCACTGCCTCTGTTTCCGATTCTCCCGCTTGTCAGTTAACCCTCTACTTGATTCGCTACTCTTTTCCTAAGATTCCGCCAAAACCTCTCCTCGAATATAGGGATATCTTTCACGGGTTTTAAGGACACGTTGCATCTCCCTTCACTCTCTTTGGGCCACATTCTTTCATTGGGCTACTTCTCTTAAGCTACCTATTGGGCCACGTCACTGGTCCATCTTTCGTATGTCGACCGAGCTATCCGACCTTCTGTGTTCATGTTTTTCCCAGATGTTGAGCTTGGTCTTATTTGAGGTCGGAATCCGAGCTCAGTCCTGCCCGTTCTGCCTGATTCGTAAGTGTGATTTTGCATATTACCTATACTAGAACTTTTGGCTTTCTAGAATTTTGGTGATCCGTCGTAGGCTTAAGTTTGAAACTCCATTCATTTGATTTTATGAGTTTATATATGAAAAGGAAAATTCATAAGGGAGAGGGAAATCAAAATAATTTTACAATCCTAGGAAGTCATGACTGATTATTAAAAGGACAGAGGAAGAAAGAAAGTACGTTGGAATATAATTAAAAAAGTATATGGTCTAAAAAATAAAATTGCTTTCTAATTGAGAACATACAATTTGCACTGCTGCAACCTTATAGAATCTAAGAAATGTACGATATAGAAAGCATGACATGAGTGTCTTACCGAACTAAAAGACCCCAACAATAAATAAATAAAATTGTATGTGCATGAAATTAGTATATTGAAAATTAAATATATATTAATTTAATTTATTAATTAAGAAAATGTTATGGTAATTGTCAATAACTAATATCTTTTTCACCACACAATTAAGGGTGTTAAAGAATATGAATGGAGTCAAAACTAAAAACGGTTGGAAAAGGAGCTATAATGAGCGTATTCTGTTGTTGGGAACCGCTTTCTACGGCAAAGTTTCACAGTTCAAATAGCGGAAACGTTCTCAGTGCAAGAAGCGTCTCTCTCTCTCTATCAACCTTCTCCTATCTATACCTTATTTTGGACATAGGAGAAGGAAATCATGGCTTTCAGTTTCATCATCAAAACCTTATTCCTCTTCGTCTCCTTCTCGGGCCTCGTCCTCCATGCCCACGCCGTCCGCACTCCGCAGGCCCGCGTCTGGTCCCTCTGCAAGCCCACCACCAATCCATATATGTGCTTCACCACCATACTTCCTCATGTCATAACTTTGCCAAAATTTAATGTCTACAAAGCGCTGGAAATAGAGATTGATGCAACACGGGTACTGGTCGGAAACACTACCATCCTCATCAATACACTCCTCACGAACCCAGCCAATTCCAAGGATTTGAACGACTCACTCTCAATATGCTCCGACCAATTCGATAGCATGATGGACGCCATTAACGAAACCATCACGGTAATTGCGCAGCGCAACGTCGCCGAGGCACGCTTCAAGTTCAGCGCGGTTCTCTCATACCTCTCCGCATGCACCGACGAGTTCACCAATTCGCCGATTGTGAAGGAGGGGAAGGACGTCTACGATCTCGGAGGGAATTGTTTGGACATTATGAAAGCCATTGAAGATAGAGAGAGTCGTCGTCGCCGAGGAGCGCCGGTGCCAAGCCCAGTCCTTGGCCCACTACCGGTGGCAACCCCAGTCCTTACCCCGTGTCAGAATCAAATTGGGCCTTGCAATTAGGCCCAATGTTATGATATTATCCCAGTTAATCAATGTTTAAATAATTATTCTCTTTTCCTATCGTTTGTAACTGGATGATGCTTTTGTGTGGGTAGGAAGTGAGATATTATGGGAATAATATTAAGGAAAAAAAAGAAGGAAATGAAGAAATTTTATTCGTTTGTTAAATGGTGTGATTTTATTACCAGTTGTGTTTGAATCATAAAATGAATCGTTTGTTTTAAATATTAGATTCCACTATTATGACAGTTCTCCTATTCATACTTTATTTATTTTTTAAATAAAAATATATGTTATTTTATATATAAATTATCTCATGATTTAAATATACTAACAAATAATTTTAAACATATAAACTATGGCTAATATTTACGCCGAATAGTTTATAACGTTACTTTTTTTAACACTATTTGTTAGTTTTACATCTAAATTTTGAGTTATTATTCTAAGAATACTGTTATTTTATTTTAAAATAATTGGATAAAATTGTTAGGATTCTTAAACTATATTGTGTGTTAATTTATGATAAATGAGAAATGAGAGATAGTTGATGTAAGAAAGAAAAATGATTAAGATGATTGATTTGAGGGCTAAATATATTTTTGTTTATAAAATTGTAAATTAATATAATCATTTTATTTTAATATTAAACTGTGGGATTGTAAAGTTTGATTTGAAAATATCGTAATATGATATTACATAATGAAATATCTAACATTTTAATGATAAATAGTAAATCAAAATTTATTAATAAGCAACATCAAATAATAAATTTATAAATAAAAGTAATCTTTTTACTAAAATGCTTAAAAGATAATTTTTCTCGTAGCCATAAGCTTTTGTTTATAAAAGGAGTGTTAAAACTATTAAGAAAAATAAATCTATTTGTGTTATAAATCAAGAATACTTATGAAATTATTTATTTATTTGAACATTGTTCGGTTAGGTTTGTTGAACATATAGAATCCCGACAACAATCTAACTATCGATATGGTGTAGATAGTACAATTGTCGACACTATAAAAAAAATCAATAGATTATTATTTGTTATAAATTACATAAATACAAACCTTCTTTAAAGTAATCTCGCCCTATCCGTAATCATTTACCAGTGCAACAACGAGAATAACAGACCAACCCTTAGAGAATCCACTAACCGATTCATTCATATCGTGCAGATAATAAAAGCTAGATTGATAACTGCGAAAGAGAGGGAACAAAACACCATGTATAACGTCTTACAAAAGATAATGAAATACGGTACTGTAATCAGTGACCATAATCACCACTTTTAACCACGATATTGTTGATTCCTACAATATGTTTTTTTTCTTAGTTTTGAACTTCTGATGGTTCTCACCTACTGTCGTTAAAAACTTTCAAGGATGATTTTTAAATTAAGGACAAAGTTATCACCGAGTCTTATTTTACAATGGTGACTTCCAGACCATCATTTATGACTATCATAAAAGTGATGTATAAAAGAAAAATACAAAAGTATCAACAAAACCCAATTCAAAATTATACTTATATGTATCCCAATTATTGAAAAACATATATAATTAGAGTGTGCATGTTAAGAATTCAATGTACTTAAAAATATAAATGAAATAATGCTATAATTATTATTAAATGTGATTTTCTCGCAATTAAATTATCATTTAACTATCTTGATTGATATATTAAAGAATATATAGTTATCCTCTTATCAATTAATTTTGCAATAGTAGAGATTATTAGTTATAATTTTTATCATCAATTACCCTTTATGGGAAAAGTAAAATTTGATAACTTATATATTAAATTGAAAATTGAAATATATTTTCTCCAAGACTATGCATGTAAGAAGAATGAAAATGAAGAAGTGACATCTTTTTAGTACAGGTCAATTTAGTAGTAAAAAAATCATTTTTTTTATTAAAAATATAAGAGTTAAATATATTTTTGGTCCTTGAATTAAATTTATAATTAGTTTCCCTTTGAAAATATTTTAAATATTTTTTTCAACAAACAAATAAATATTGAAATAGAGATGTGTCAAACGAAATAAATAATTCAAATGTCACCATAAATCACAATTAAAACTTTAAATAAAGTTAACAAAATAAATATGATTCAAATGACTAAATTTACATATTTATAAAATTTGTGAAATAAATGGAACCAAAATTTCAAAAAAAAACTCGTTTTAATTTTCACTTAAGTTAAAATCAAAAATATATTTAATCTATAATATAAAAATACAAAGAAAGCATTTGAAACATGATGAAAGAATAAAGTTAAAAATGAGAGAATAATGTAATAAAAAGATATGTGTTTTATTAAATATTACGTAAAATATATAAAAGGGAACAATCACCCCCTACACCAAAACCAAAACTTTGAAAACTTTCGTTGGGCTAAAGAATGTAAAAAAAGTTACATAATAGAGAAGTTATAGGCCTGGTAATCTGCATGATGAGATTCACGGTGGGTTGACAGAAAAGCCAAACTCCATGAATTGGTTCAGCGTGTTGAAGAGAGACGGCTTACGAGACAGTTCCGATGACGCTGCTGAAGGCAGAAGGGGCAGATTGAACGGGTGTAGGACGCGGAGGAGGCAGAGATTTTTCAATGTCAGCAATGATGTCCAAGGCGATCCCTCCGAGCTTGTAAACGGCGTCGGAGTCCTCGTTGAAGGGGAGTTTGTCGCTTTTAAAGGTGTCCTGGCAGGCGGACTGGTAGGAGATGACGGCGCTGAACTTGAACTTGGCGGTGATGACGTCGTTCTTGGCGATGGCTTTTTTGGTTTCGGCAATGGCGTCGAGCATGCTGCTGTACTGGTCCTCGCACACGTTGAGGGAGTCCTTGGTGGATTTGCTGGCGCCTCCTGTGGCTTCCAGAGATTGGATTTTTATTAGGGCATGTTTTGCTTCCGCGAGCGTGGCCTCCACTTCCACGTCGAGAGCCTTTATGGGTTCCACGGTGTTTTCGGTGGAGTGGGATTGGATTGTTTTGGAGCAGAGTGCAGGGTCTGTTGTTTTTTTGCAGAGTTGGTCGATGTTTTCGCGGAGTTCGCGGCTTACGAGGTGGATGTCGCGGGTGGAGAGAACCGGTATTGTGAGGAGGAGGAGGAGGAGGAATGAGAGGGTTACGAGAAGGGTGAAAGAGGTTTTGATGATGGGAGTGGAATCCATTGTCTCTTCTCTGGAGAAGCTTTTGAAGATCAGAGACAAATGGAGAAAGATGAGATACCTGCGTTGTCTTGCTATACTCTCACCCGCATCCCCTTTTATAATGCATCCTCATTCTTTCTATACTATAAAATGCTTGGTGCTCCTCAAACCTTGCTCTTCCATGTTTCTCTCCATCAAACATTTCAACACTCTTCAACAATAACCAGGTCAAACAATACAACATGGATGATATATATACATTTTAATTTAGTCATTTATGAAACTTAACAAAGTTATTTTGTATATATATATATATAAGCCATTAAGCATGACTAACAAAAGTTCTTAAGTATTAATATACGATTTTTCGTAGTTCTTATATGTTTATTTTAATAATTAGTATTTAATAAACAATTAACGAAAAATGTTATGAGTGTTTTGTTTAACTGGACATTTATTTAATTGTTATTACTATATTATTATTCATCAAATTAATACATTTTAAGGTTATAATTTTTAAGAGGATAATTATAATTAAATTGGTACGATATATTTCATGTTGTTGTTATCTTTTTAAATTTATTATTGACTTACAATTATGTCTAAAAATCAGATTAGCTTTATTATCATGTGTTTTTAATAGGCTAATTTAGAATATGATACGATGTTGAAATTAGATAGTAGATATATAGGTATAATTATTAATTTGGTATCCTATTTTGTGATTAAGTTCAACTTGATCCTCATATTTTGTTTGTTTGTTCAATTTAGTATCTTAATTATCTAAAAAGATTCAATTTTGTCATTTTCATTAGGTTGGAGTTAACATCTAGTACAGGACATATGTCAAACCGTGAAATTTTTAATTTTTTTTAAACTAAATTTTTTTAAATTTTTTTTAAAAAATTTTAATTTTTTTAATTTTTTTGTAAAAAATTATAAATTGTGATGTGTCAGTTTACCATCGTCAGCTTACAATCATGACACGTGACAGTTTTTAAATTTTTTTCAAAAAAATTTTAATTTTTTTAAAAATTTAAAATTTTTTTAAATTAGAAAAAATTAAAAATTTCATGACTGGTGTTAATTCCAACTTAATAGAAAAGATCAAATTAAATCTTTTTAAATAATTTTTATACTAAATTAAATAAACAAAAAATATAAGAATCAAATTGAATTTAACAAAAAAATTGTTGATACAAATCAGTAATCTAGATATATACTATACAAATGATCAGTTTTCGGTAGAAGGCATTCTGATAAAGTTATTTCACTTATAGAACTTAAGATATGAATTTACATTAATAAACCTCTAATGTTTTATGTGAGTGTTATAGTTACGAAATAAGTTTTTTATATTTAATATTATTGAGTTAAATTTAAATTTAATTATTTTTATCAATAAAGGTTTTGTAAATTTAATATTAGTGATTGATGTTTTGAAATACTTAGGTATATATATTATTTTTATTTGTTTTCCTGAATCTTTTGGATATTTGATGAATAACTAAATATATAATATTATTGCAGGCTCAAAGTGTCATTTGAATAAATACAAGAAATTGAAGTCTTCATAATCGTTTTTTCCATCTTCTTTTTCTGCAAAAAAAAAAAAAAAAACGTTTTATAACAAGAATCCTTTAAAAAATATTCTAGATATATTTTAGAAAGGCATAATATGGTGAAATTTGAGGACACCAAATTCATCATATTTGAACCATGTAAATCTGAGCTAATGTTATAAAAATACAGGATATATAATGTTCCTATAAAATTGAAAGAAAATGTTAGGGTGTTTTTTTTTGTGGTTTTATTTTGAAAAAAGAAAAGAGAAATATTATCACAGATGAATATGGATATTAGAAAAAGGAAAATCCTTTTTTAACAAAATTATATGTACAAATTTTTGATAATACATGTTAAAAATAGAAGAAAAAAATTTGATATATATTAAAAAAATTATTAAACTTTATAAAAAGTAATTTGTCAAAAATATCATATTCTTTAAAGTATCATTTTAGTATAAAGCATAAATTAATTGTATCATCAGAAATGTCCGATATAAAGTACACGTGGAATTTATCATCTCCATGCAAAGAGGATATACACCGTACACAAATTCCAGTTGGTTCAACTGTTAACAAACATAATTGACTTCATACACAATACTTTGGACTTCCAACACTTTTCCAAATATATGTTTCTAGATTTTCTTTCTAGCTTCATTCTTAGCCATATAACTTTATCTTGTGTCTAATAACATTCATAATTTAAAATTGATTAACAGTGAAAAAAAATACTTAATAGTAAACATTAAAAATCAAAGTATTATGATTTAAATTATCAAAGTTTTAGCTTGATTTTAAATTAGTTTCTAATTTTATATTAAAAATTAATTTAGACATTAACTTTTTTAATAAACAATATTAGAGACCAATTTATTTTTTTAATTTATAAATCAATTATAATATTTTATTGACTATTTTAGATATTAATAAACACTTTTATTAAAATAATACACTAAAATAAAAAATAAAATTCAATTATCTAAGATTAAAATTTTAATTATTAATAAGCTATGCTATTTAGATAAATATTACAAATTGTGTTGAAAGTCTCACGTCGACTAGAGATAAGATTAATTCACACTATATATAAATAAGCGCAATCATCATCTTATAAATCGATTTTGTGAGGTTAAGTTAGGCTTTAAATCCAATTCTAACAAAGTGTATTATATTTGAGTTTTACTACTTTGAATTCCCATGTTGGTTCTGTTGGATGTCTACATCCATCTATTGAAGATGAATGTTGATTTGTGTTGTATATGTCAATTTAAAAAGCAAAATAGATTGTCATCCTAATCAATATGAAGTATTGGAAAAAAATAACGAATTATACCCATTCATCCAAGTATGCTTCAACGAATCTATCTACTGGCAATAAGAATTTTCTATTATCAATAAATGGTTGAAGGATTAGTTGGATGTTATTCATAGACGTGTTTGTTTTATTTGAAAAGTTCATCATTGTTTTCATTGCAAATGTGGTTGGATGTAACTATATAATATAACTTCTAACTTAATAATTGATTTGATACTTATTTTATATGATTAAATTTTCCATATATAAGCTGTTCAAAAGTTTACTAAAAAAACACGTCATAATGAACTATAATGTTAATTTCGTAATAATCTAAATCATCAACATAATTAACATTATTTTTTAAAATTAACAAAAAAAAAAGAAACCAGAGGAATAATTGTCTAAGTAACTGCAACTAATATATAAAGGAAAATTATACTATACTAACTAAATTTTGACAAATTTTTTTACAATTTAAGTTGTAATTTTTTAACTAATTTTTTATATTTTTATATTCCAAATCTATTTAAAATATGTGAACTCAAATTATAAAAAAAAAATTGTCAAAATTTAATTATTACGGTGTCATTGTCCATATGTAAGTTGATTGTTAAATGTTGAAGTATACGCCATTGGAACACAATAGCCGCCCCACCTATTAAATGTAGGATAAGTGATTTTTTTGTACCTATTAATTATTTCCTGTCAAATACAATTGGCAGATATAAGTAGCATCAAATTTATTAATATAAAACTAAAAAATTAGTTAATATTTTACTTTCATGTTAATTAAAAACATTTAATAAGACATATTATTGGTTAAAGAAAAAGAAATAACAAAAATAGATATTAAATGTTTGAATGTGCTGTAAGAGTGTTAATTCAAAGGAAGTGATACACTGCGAACGAAAACGCGACACTTGTCTCACATGTCGTTAGCATATAAATACAACATAGACTTTTGTTTCTATATATATGAAAATATATAATTTCACTTTTTGTTGATAACAAATAAACAAGCAATTCATTTCAATTATGAAAACAATTTGCCCAACCAAGCAAGAAAATACATTGAAAACAATTTTTTATTTTGCTACCACACTTTAGCCAATTGAGTTTCTGAAGAATCAGATTGTGCTATAAAGAAAAGAAGTAAGAACTCTTTTTTTCTGTCAAATTTAGATGTAACTCAGTAACTTAGAATGGCGTCAGCATGTTCCAGCACCGTCTTCCATGCCATGATAACATGTGTTGTATCAGTCAGAGTTGCTCCAATGGCACACCTAATCACGAAAACCCCTCCAACGATTGCATGAGTCATGTAAACAGTGCCCGAACCATTGATCGAATCCAGCAACCTACGGTTGGTTTCATTTGCAACATCCTCAGTTTTGAAACCTCCATTTCGAACTTTACCATTGCCATTGCTGCTGATCTTTGCAACTGCAGAAGGTAAAAGCCTAAAGCAAACCATAGCAAGATTTCTAGGCACAAAAATCTCAAACCTTTTGTCCTTTCTCACCAACCCTTCAAAAGTCTTGGCCATTTCAACGTGGCTTCTGAGGAAGTTTCTGAGATTCGCAACACCATAGCTTCTTAGAACAAGCCAGAGTTTGAGTGCACGGAATCTTCTGCTCAAGGTTATCTGCCAATCCTTGTAATCCACCACTTGTTTTGAATCCGTAGCACTGTTCTCCAAGTACCCTGAATGTGTCGATAGGGACTTTATCACAGAAGCTGGATCCTTCACCCAAAGGCAGCAACAATCCAAGTTTGTGAGAAACCATTTGTGAGCATTGAAACTGAACGAGTTTGCATCCTCAACTCCATCAATAAGGTGTCTGAACTCAGGACAAATGCACACGCTACCAGCATAAGCAGCATCAACGTGGACCCACATGGCATATTTTTTTGCCACCATGCAGAGTGGTCCCAATGGATCAATAGCAGTGGTTGAAGTTGTGCCCACAGTGACACAAAGATAACAAGGAACCAACCCATTTTCGACATCTGTTTGAATGGCGGATGATAGTGATTCTGGTGACAAAGTGAAGGAAGTGGACTTCATTGTCTTGATTACCCTAAGATTCTCGGGGTGAATACCTATTATATGAGCTGCTTTCTGAACAGCACAATGTGTTTGATCAGACACATAAACGACTAGCTGAGAGATATTTTCTCTGCCAATTTGGCTAAGCGTTTTATCTCTAGCAGCAACAAGTGTGACCAACATGGCCTCACATGTTGTCCCTAACAACACACCTCCACCACTCCCTGAAAAGAGAAAAGCTTTGGGGAGCTTCAGGACCTGACCTAGCCAATCCATGACAACACTTTCTAGCTCTGTTGCTGCCGGTGATGACACCCAATTGAACCCTACCAAGTTGAATCCAGTGCTCAGCATCTCACCAACAAACCCTGCTGTGCTACCACTGGAGGGAAAGTAGGCAAAGTAATTAGGGCTCTGCCAGTGTGTTATGCCAGGAACTATGTGCTGCTGCAAATCTTGAAGGATGGTTTCAATCGGTTCAGGACTGAGAGGGGCAAAATCTGGTATGAGATTTCTGAGATAACCTGGTTCTACTTGGCTTAACACTGGATACTTGCCAATATTCTGGTAATAATCAGCAAGGAAGTCAATGATCATGTGTCCTTGCCTCCTAAATTCTTTTGGGTCTAAAGGATTCATGATGAGCGTGAGATTTTTAGCTTGCAGCCTGAAAAAATTTATAGAATAGAGAGGCACTTAGTGCACTGTAATTTCTTTTTCTTTTTACAACTCATTTTTAGGATATTTTAATCATTAAAAAAATATCTCTCATTTTTAATTCCTGAATTTTGAGAAGTAATTGTTGAAAGTCCCACATCAACTAGAGATAAGGTCAATTTACAATATATAAGTGGATACAATCCTCATCTTACAAGTTTGTTTTGTGGGGTTGAGTTAGATTTAAAGTCCATTTCTAACATGTTGGAAGTTCCACATCAACTAGAGATAAGGTCAATTCACAATATATAAGTGGATACAATACTAATTTTTATTTGAAATTTTGATATATTTTGGTCCTTAAATTTTAAAAATAAATTGTTATAATCCTTTTAATTCAAGTGTGTTAAATTTTTTTTTGTCAAACGCATTTTTTAGATAATATTGAAGCGAGAACGTGTTAAAACAATGTAAACAACTCAAATGCTAACATAAAATACATTTGATGTGTCAAAAAATTTATCATAATTAACTTAAAATGACTATATTTATTTATTTTTGAAATTTGAAAATCAAAATGTATCAAATTTTTAAATACAGACGAATTTCAATTTTGTATCAAAATTCAGAAAACTAAAATATATTTAATAAAAAAAATTAAAGTAATAAAATAATAAATATAAAATGTATGTAAAAATTTGTTAAGTATCAAAATAATACTATTCTATTATATTTTTTTATATATATAGCAAAATATCATTTTCGTTATCTTTAATATACTCACTAAATTATATTGTTATATATAAACTTTTCTTCCCAAACTGATATTCATATGCAACTTCCTTTTAAGTACATGGACATAAAAGACAAACTTTCTACTCTCAAAAGGTAGACGTAGAAAACGGATATTATTATGATCTCTGAGATATTATACGTTAATGTTTTGATGATGTTGCTAATTTGAGTTAAAATTTCTTTATGTTTATTTGCTTTCAAGAGTTAGATACCTGTTCAAGTAATCACTACCGCCTAATAATTAGACTTTTGGTAATTTAATTTTGCCGACTAACTCATTCACTTTCTAGATAAGTCCTTAAAATGGTATTGTTAGTTGAACAAATTAAATGATGTTATGGCATCACCCAAGACACTATATTCGTTTTTGTTTCACATTTGTTGCAAATTTCTATATTTCTTTTTTCCTTAGCTCAAAACAATTCCTAATTTACTTGGTGCTAGTTCAACTAATTTTCGTACTTGAGGGTAGCTAGATAATTGATGGACCATAAAATATTAAATGCCAAGCTATACAGTTACTTATGATTTATTGGTTCATTATTACTGCCTCCATTCCTGTTTTCAAGATTTTTATTTTTATTTAAATGTATAACTTTCAAAGTTCAAAGATAATATAATAAAAAAAATTATGCTCTTATTATTCACTTAATTTTTAATTAAAATTTTATATAAGTATTTACTTGTAATGTAAAACTAAAGATGATAAAATAAAAAAAATCTTAGGAATTAATATTTTATTTAACTCAATTGGTATACTCACATAGGTTTTTTCAAATGAACATTAAATAGCAATTTAAAATGAAAAAAAAAAATACAATATAAGCACACACCTTACATTGCACGTGTTTGCTATACGCAATTTAGTTGTAGCTGTGTATCTTGGTAGAAAAATAATAAATGGCCATAATGGGAGTAAAGTTGTGTAACAAAAAGAGGTCCAAACTATTAAAAGAGCGTAAATAATATTAAAAAAACTTTAATAACAATAAAACTTCTACAAATTTATTTTTCTTAAATACTTTATTAAAGACTTAGAATATTAAAGTCAAATTTATTATTCTTTTCAATAAATTATAAACAAATAGACGTGTCAAAGTGAGCCAACCCGGCTCACACGGGTTGGTTCACCACGAGTCGGGTTAAAAATGAGTGAATCTAACCCGACTCACTTTATGGTGAGCCAAAAATTTTGTAACCCGGCTCAACCCACCACGGGTTGGTGGGTTAAGTGGATTGGCTCACCAACCTACATAAAAGATTATTTATTTGTTTATTTATTTTTTAGTATTCAAATATTTAAATAAATTTTTAAGTAATTCATGAGATGACAATCATAGTAAAATCAAGATCCAATGTCTTGATCATGCTCACCACTAATATATGATGAATTGTTTACAAGAAAGTATCCATATAGTATAAGAAAACATGGTTAATATTACACATTTTCTGTTATGCTATTCAACAAAATATAAATAAAAAAACTATATTTTTGTCATACTAGTTTAGAAAAAATTGTTTATAAGACGATTGTTTGAGTAATTTACTATAAAGATTATATTTCAAGATTAAAGTATCAACATATATAACTTGACAATCAAATTAATTAAATATTCAAACTATTCAAATATTATTGAGCAACATTCTAGCATTTAAAAATATGAAATTGTGAACATATATAATAGGAGCGATAAATAATTATTAAAAAAAATTTAAAACAAAAGTTGTAAAAAATGTTTGTGGGTTAAGTGAGTCAACCCACCTTCAACCCGTTTAATCCAAGGGTTAAGCGAGCCAGGTTGAGTTCAACCCACTTTTGAAAGAATTGAATTTTTCTCGACCCAACCCGACTCGAATCCGTGGTGAGCCGAATTGGCTCACGGGTTGAAACCCATTTTAACATCTCTATAAACAATATATATATATATATATATATATATATATATATTATATCACAAAATTTGTTGATAGTTTCATTGTTAGTATAAAATTTGTGGAAATAATTATATAATTGTTAATAATTATCATCAGATGCATCTACCAATAAATCTTAAAAGTATTATTGATGGATTTATCTGTCAACAATATATGAACACGTAAACATCAATGTTGATAGATTTTTATGCGTTACTAATCCCAAATATGCTTAAATTATGTTAATGATATGAATATACTTAAAGAATTATCTGTCAGTAATCTATTAAATATTTTATTTATATTAAGCTTGATCCAAATACCTACTCTACTTAAAATTAAAAGAAAAATTAATGTTGTATTAAACTTGATCTAGATACATTAATTAATATTATCAACTAATCCACATTGAATCCAAATCAATAAATTATAAATCATCGTCTATGATAAATTGAGTAACTATAATTAATCGTTTAAAAATTCTAAATCGTCATAAATGACAAATCGTGATTAACTTAAATGAATCAGATATTGTCATCAACCATAGTAAATACGACCCTAATTAATGAAATATTATGAACTTAAAGTAATATAAAACTGAACAAATATAAAAAAAAAAAAAAATTAGAGAAACAAGTCTAAACGAACATGGATATGGTTTGAAGGTATTAGTTTTTAATAACTTAAACATAAATATCTTATGTCTAATTATTCATAATAATTTGAATAATCAACATAATTTTTTTATCGGCACAAGAATAATCAAGATTCTCCTATCCATGATTATCTTTTTGGTGTTGATTTTATTTTATGTAGCACCTCCATAAATATTCATTTTTGTTTCAGCATGCACATGTTGCTGCAAATTTCCATGTTGTTTTTACCCTTTATGTTAAATTCTTTTCGTACATGAAGGTAGCTAGAAAATTGATGCATTGGACCACAAAATATTGAATCATTGGTTAATTGTCAATACAAAATAATGAAATAATGAACGTAGGGCAAGTATATTAATCGCCAGTAATAAAATAATAAAATATCGTTCTTTAAAATTGACTTGTTAAATAATAGATTTTTAATTTACATAATTTTAAATAAATAAAATTAAATAAAACGAAAAGTATAGAATTATAACAAAAACTTCGATTAATATAAAAACAATATAAGAATTGTCAGATGATTGATTTTGTACCATTTTCTCTAGAATTTTATTTCTTTTTAATTGATGAGGCACTATAATCATTCACTTGAGTTTACTCAAAATTATTTTAGCCCTTATTCCTTAATAGGTAAAATTTATTTATTGAATTCAAACCCCCAATACCTTAGGTCAGTTTACAAAAAATCAATAGACTAATGAAAAATCAATAATTATCTCTATTACAAACTAATTAGATATGCTCAATTGTTCAATTGTGGCATAACCTAACCTGTCTTATTTATAATCGCAAACAATCATCAATCTTTCAATTGTGAAATGGCTCATAGAATAAACAATAAAATCATAAATAAAGCACTAAGATAAATAACTTTAACAAAACAAAACATCAATTACACATTATAATTTAGAGTCTTACATCAATCCTCCAACGAAAAGAAAATTAGTTCTGCATAACGAAAAGAAAATTAAAACTAACAGAAGATAATTACTAAGATGAAGAAGAAGAAGACACATTTTCATGAACGATCCTCCCCTTTAATCTTTTCCCCGTTCTCTTCCTTGGCTGAGGTAGATTTCTCTCTCCTCTAACGTTTTCCCCTCTTTCTCTTTCTTTTATTTTCTTTTTTCTTTAAATCCTTGCCAGTGCACGTCATATTTAGATTTTTCGCTGAAAAATCCACTGGTTGTGGAAAATTCATCCACAGGCCACCTCTAGAACTTGTTGTTTTGCACTTGATCTTTTGAAGCAAAATTCACAGGTCGTGAAAAAATCCACAAGCATCTATGGAACATGTTGTTTAGAATCCTGTAATTTGAAGCCAAATTCACTAGTGGTGGAACAATCCACTAGACACTTATGGAACACGCTGTTTTGAATCTAATTAACTCCCTCCAAATTTGTTTACATAAAGAATGCACAAACTCAAATGTATGATCTGAAACAAGATAATGCATGATGAAATTAGTCCAATAATACACAAATGAATAAAAATGGCCTAAACTAATGCATGGAATACACACATATTTTATTCGCTCATCAAATACTTATCATATATTTATTATTTATTTTGTAAATAGACTAGCATTTTAACCTGTACATGTACGAACTTTTTTATAATTAGAGTTTGTTGTATATTATTAATGTACTGTATGATCTGGTAGGGTTGTCCAAGTCGACCGGTCGGTTGTCGCTCAAGTGAGATTACTTCGAAGATCTGGATTGATGTGATCAACATTCAGTTGGACATCGCTCGAGTGAGATTCGAAGAAGCTCCGCATAGATGCGATTAACTTCCGCTCAACACTCGCTACAATGAAATTACTTCAAAGAAGGTGTCAAGAGATGTTATCGACACTCGACCACCGCTCATGTGAGATTACTTTAAAGCAGGTGTCTAGAGATGTTATCGGTGCTCGACTACCACATGTGTGAGACTACTTCAAAGAAGGTGTTTAGAGATATTACCGACGCTCGGCCACCGCTTGTGTGAGACTATTTCAAAGAAGGTGTCCAAATATGTAATTGGCACCCGCTCAATTACATGGTGAGTCGTTCGGTACCAAACCGAACAACATCGATATTAATGATCTAAACATCCGATTATCCCAAAAAAGACAATAATCAAGATTAGAAGTAATTGGTTCGTAATTAAGCCGACCCTAATTACGAACCCATTGGAAAAACTATAAATACAGGTCAAATGCATGATTATTGGATTTGTTATCTCGCATTAATTACAACATTTATTGATCGACCTATTATTGATTTCAGCATCGAAGTATCTTTAACAGGTTCCCTCTATCGGTTGACGAAGATTTGAAGAATTGAAAAATATGTTTAAGTTGATGTTCGATCTCTACACTCGAAATAATTAAAATTTATTATTATTATTTATATAAAAAGTTTATAGAATTGAAATTTGAATAATAATAAAAATATTTACAAATAAATAATAAGAAATTACGATAAATTACCTTCCAATATAAACCTATGAACCAATATATTAAATTCTAGTCTATAAAATGAATATCGTATAAATAGTTGTGATAAATAATTAAATATTATTGTATAATAATTAATTTAATTTTTAAAATTAGTGAATATTAACTTAAATTCAAATACAATGTAAATATATTATTATAAAGTACTATATATTTGAGATTGAAAATAATTCTAGATAAATTTGAAATATTCTTCGAGGACATTCATTTGCATTTCATCCACCAAACAAATAAGAACTTAAATTTGATACACATAAAACATAATTGAAAAATATTATAATTATAAGAAATTTTATAACTAACATGTATTATGGAATGATCTAAATTTTTACTTTTAAACATCTTAAAAAGTAATTTGTGTACACCACGATTTTAGTTGTAATTTTTAATCCTTTATTTGCTTTTATTTTGTAAATAAAATCACATATTCAAGAATATTAAACATAAAAATTAAAGTTCAACTTTTGAAAGTGATTGACTTTGATTCTTATTCATTCTCTTTACGAGACATAATAATTTTAAAAATTTTCTTCTCTAAAATTTAAAAGATAATCATTATTCAGTAAGAACTAAATTATTTTTGGAATAAATATTTTTTCACCTATGTTTTTTTTTTTCTGTGATGATAGTGGCATAAATGATGTTTCTGCCTAAATCATTAACTCAACCTTCTTCCATTAAAAATATCTTATTTGATTAATATTTTTCAAAAGTATAGTATGAACACATGGTTTCAAGATCAATTGATAATTTAATATGATTGAACATTTAATTTAAGAATTTCGATGTAAATTATTCCACTTAATTTCTTTTAGTCATCATCTGATTGAAAATGTGTGTTTAAAGTTAAATAAATTTCTTCTCACCACTTATTAAAGATAGATGAGGTTATTTGCTTGCTTTATAGACATATTCTATCAATAATAGCAAAGATGATTCAATATTTTAAATTGAAAGATCTTTTACACCGGCGGAGATTTTTTTGGATTGGCCATGACTAGAAGTATCAAGAAATCCAGTTCGACCCATCACAGGTTGATCATTTAATGAGTTAATTCAATTCGATTTATTTATTAACAAGTTGTAAAAATTTCAACCCAATCTAACCCATCACAGGTTGACAGGTTAAACGGTTTGGCTCACGAGATCACTTAATTAAAAAATATAATTTTTTATTTTTATGTTTGAGTCAAAACTAAATTATAATTCTAATTAAAATCTAAATAAACTTTAATACAATCTAAATACAAACCCAAATCACAAAAATACAAATTATCTGTGTTTGCTAAAAAAAACAACCTACCATGACTCAAATACAAAGTCCAACTTAACAAAAAATACTTGTGTGACCCTTTATTTGCGAGTTAGTGAGCCAACTCGGCTCACCACGGGTGACCGGGCTCTAGATGAATCGGGTCAAAAATCAACCCGTATTGAAATTTGTAAAAAAATTTCAACCCAACCCAAACTTGTGATGAGTCGGGTTGGCTTGTGGATTCTAACCCATTTTGACAGCCCTAGCCATGACCCTCCCAATTTTTTAAATTTTTTATATTATATTATAGGGTTAAATATGTTTTTGGCCCCTCAAGTTTTAGTGAATTTTGGAATTAGTCCCTCATCAAAACTTTATACCAATTTAGTCCTTTATCTTTCAAAATGCGTGAATTTAGTCTTTTTAACCAAATTTTGTTAAGTTTATCTGACATTTCAAGCACATTTTATGATAGTATTTAAATTAACATTGAAGCAAAAATGTGTCAAACACTGTAAATAATTTAAATACTATCATGAAATGCGCTTGAAACGTTATATAAACTTAACAAAATTTGGTTAAAAGGACTAAATTCATGCATTTTAAAAGATGAAGGACTAAATTGGTCAAAAGTTTTGATGAGGGACTAATTCCAAATTTCGCTGAAACTTGAGGGACCAAAAACATATTTAACCCTATATTATATTATATTATATTATATTATATTATATTATATTATATTATATTATATTATATTATATTATATTATATTATATTATATTATATTATATTATATTATATTATATTATATTATATTAGGTATTTTTTAATTTTTTGAAAATTTATAAGTTATATGTAATATATTAGTAATTGATAGTAGTTAAATTAGATATATCTTTTATTTATTTTATAAATTATAATATTTATTGTTAATAAATAATAAAATATAAAATCAAATGTAATGAAGGATATAAATATTTATTGAGATTTTGTTGTCATTGTGTTATTGAGTTTTTCACAAATTATATTCATCTCCAACTCTCACTTGTTTATCTTTTGTATGAGAAAAAAAAAAATAGACAAAAAGTCATTATTTTTGCATTCATTTCTCTTGTTTGTTCTCTTCGATTCATGAAGGACAAAGGTATCTCTCTCATCTCACCTTATACTGAAATATTTGTTTAATAGTTAGCATTATTTATTATCTTATGAGTCTTATATTCATTTTTTATGAATACAGAAGAATAAGTATTATACTATGTGTTTTTTCATAACCATCTTTTAATTGTGACTTGACTAACATAGATTTTTCTTTTACAAACTCTTCATTTTTTTTTATTAATTTATGATAAATTATTTGTTGATCTTAAACTTTAAAAAAAATGGCTATATTGATGAAGAATAAAAGATTTAATTTATTTTTTTAATAGTGATAAAAGGGAAATTATTTGTGACGATGAAAACAAGATAAATTTAACCTCTTTACAAATTCTAAAGCATGATAATAATGATGTATTGTTCAATTAGAGTAACATTTTTTAAGGTCAACGAATTACAATTGCAAGTGAGGAGTTTTATGTTAATTTTTTACAACGTGTTTCATATCTACGTTGAAAAAGAAATAGTTGAAAATTTTAGTTTTCATTCAATTATTTGAGTTTAAAAATATGAAGAAGCAAAAGACAATACTTTATATAGGTGTAATTTCTTTTGTAGTTACACTTGTATTAAATTATAAATTTCTTTTTAATGTGTTAATGACAATAATTAAATATATAAATTTTGAGTGTATTATTTTAACTCTCCAAAATTATTAATCAACATCGGCTATTGATCTTGTGATATTTCAAGAATGCCCCTTCACCATTTTTATTGAAATTCATCTCCAATATTCAAAATCTAATTAGCAAATTATATTATATTTTGTTTGCAGTTTGACTATATCTGACAATATTTAGTATAATGTTCTTGAAAAATATTAAGACTTTGCAACCTTTCCATTACTCCCAAAATATTTAAGTGATAATTTAACAACATAATGTATAGATATTTTTTATGATGGGAATTTTTTTTCTAAAACAATAACTTTACCATCAAATGATTTGTTACTATTTGTCCTTAAAGTAGTAAAAAAATAATTTCAGTTGAAATTATATTTGAAACAATGATTTCCCTATATCTAACATTCATTTGACAGATACCAAAAAAACAAAGAATATATTTTTCATTTTCACTTTTTATTATTTGATTTTAAATATAATTTTTATTATTTTTAAAAAAAGGAATGTGTGTGAAAAAATAAAAGAACGAAGTTTAATTAAAAAAGGGGGAAAACGAGAATGAAAAGAATGGGAGGTGTATGAGTAAGGGGGTGGTGCATGAATTAAAGTGTAGCCCAACACTACAAATGATGAGGTACATGATTAGATGTGGGGTGCAGTAAGTGAAACGATGGAGGTGCTGCCAACAACTAAAATGCTCCAAACAGCAAACACTAAGGGGATGCAAAAATACGAAGCAGTTGTGTACAAAGAAAAAGGTTGGGCCAGCCCAACTTCCCCTCATCTTCAAATACATAACAAAAAAACTAAGGTTTTGTTCACTTAGATAGATAGATTTGTAAGAAAGGGAAAATATGAGTTTGAGTGAATATGAGAGTGACATATGTGTTGTTTTTTTTAAGGAATTTAGAAGTTATTGTGAGTGAATTTAGAAATAAAGTTTGTGAATGATTTGATTGATGTGATAGATAAAAAAATATTTTAATATATATATAAAAAGGAGATTACCATTTTGTCCTTTAAGTAATAAGTAGTATAAATTAGTATTTATATGAGTTATAATTATTTTTTAAATTTGTATTTAATACTACACTTTAAATAAATAAATTACAAAAATTAATAAAATAAATAAATTATTTTCATAGTATTGAAAAAATGTTACAAAGTATTTGTGAATGACATTTTATTTTAAATAAAAAATTAGTATGAAACTCCATTACAATCCGAACACTTGACCACCAAATTTATATTATTATATTATATAATTTATTATTTATATTATATTATTATATTATTTATTATTTATATTAGTATTATTATTATTATTATAAATTTAATAGTTTATTAATTTAAAATAAATTATTATATATAATATAATAAATTATGTTGAGGTCTTTTAAGACATTTTCTCAAACTTAACGGTAAATCTCTTCTCTCATTTAAAGAAAGTATACAGTAACAAATTTGTATTGATTTTTGTGTTTTTTTATTTTTTTTCTTTTCGTTAACTGTGCTTTATATGTTCACAATAAATCGTCTTAAGTCTGTATGTTGAAACAATTAGACCCTAAGGCTTATGCTTCACACTCCTTCTCCCACGCAACATCAAAGGCAACAGTTGTGCGCCTTCTCTGGACCAGAGCCTTCGCCGACGCTTCCAGACGGAGCTATCTCTGGCGTGCCGCACCTTTGTCACCGTGTTCAATGGATGTAATGCAGATGGAGGAAGATGTTGATTTGGGTTTAGATGAAGAGCGGCAGGATGATGTAATGATGAAGAAGAAGTTGACGGTGTTAGGTCTCTGTAAGTAGAGATAGATGGAAGAAGATGAATAGGATGAGTGGGCGTAAACAAAAATAACATGAGAAGTTAGATTCACTCACATTTAAGAGAAGTTCAATGTGTTTGTAGTTTCACGTCAACTAGAGATAAGACAATTTATATAATTTAGGTGCAAATCTCATCTTATAACTTAGTTTGATGAGGTGGAGTTGAACTTAATTTTTACCTTTAACATTGTATTAGAGTCATTGTTTTAAAAAAATAATCTGATTTATTGCACATCCTGTTTCATCCGCTACCAGACCACTAATGATCACATATTATAATTTTTTATTAATGTATAAAAAAAATTTAATTAGATTTTGGAGAAAGGATGTAAAGATACATTTAAAATAATTTTAAGCTTTGATCCTTGTTTTTTCTTATAACTTTTAAAAATTATTTTTAATTTTATTGACTTTGTTTTATAATCATTTACAAGTTTAATAAATATTTTGATTCTCGAAAGATTTTATCTGATACTTTAATTTGAAATATATACAGTAATAATCTATTTATAAATATTTAATATTAAAAAAACAATACCATATTTTTTAATATTGAATATTTGATTATATCACTTATTCTACTAGAGTTGGGGATGAAGATAAAATAAAACATCATACCCATTAGATATGAGTATAAATATATGAATAATTTGTTTATATAGATAGATAAAGATAATAAAACTTATATTTATCCCGTACATTATTATTCCTAATTGCTTTTTTTCTTATTAGCTGACTTCAACTACTTTATACAAAAACAACCAGAAAATATATCATAAGTAACTCAAGAATCAGTAAAATACCGAGTAAAAGTTTATAAAGAAAGTAATTTAATTTAGTTTTTCCTAAAAGGAATTATATAGTTGTTTTTTATGAGTTTTATATGAGTAAAGATCATTTGTCCTCTCATAGTAAAAACACCGGTTTATATATGTCAATGAGTGGTCCACCATGATGACCACAATTTCTTACTCATTATTATATTGATTTTATTTCATAAATTATACCTTATATACTCCAACCCTAAATTTTTTCTACAGATCAAACTGCAGAAAAAGTAAAACAAATAAGGACATGAAAATCCCACTAGTGATGATGAACAACACCTTTAAACAACAACAGAATTTTCCATTCAACCATTTCAGATTTGCCATTGGGTCCAAATACACTCACTTCATAAACTTCTCTCATTCAAACAAAGTAATAATAATATTTACACCTTACCTTCAATGACAAATCATTCCCATTAACCAAAATTAATTAAGCGGGCGAACGGCCTCCACCACAGCTCCTCCATCACCACGGTGGCCGGCCACCACCGGCACCACCACTCCAACACTCACCATGTGAAAGTGTAGGCCAATTTTTTTTTCCTATGCTCCACTATATACTATATAGGTACTTACTAACTATACTATTATAATAATAATAATAATAATAATAATTACTATTATCGTAATGTATAAGTCATGACCACATTGAACTCCCATAGCTGGCCTGGTCCACCACCATGTCCATGTCAAAAATAGGCTTGGCATGTGAGCCCATGGTATTGGTTGGGCTAGTAGGCCTAGGCCCATGATTGGAAAAACACCTATTTTGCCTCACCCTGAGGTGGGCCACCTCAGCCTGGGCCAGGGCCAATTGGGTCTGTAGCACATCAATCTGTTGCTGAAGAGAAGAGATGGCCCCAACACACCCATAAACAGGATCTCGGACTCTGGCATTAGCCTCATACACCATGCTACTAACTGCATCCCCTCTTTGATGCATTGGTAGGTCCTGAAAATAATTCTCTGTTATTATGCTTTCATAAAAAAATAAAAAAACAAAGAATTCCACTTTTTTTCTTTTTTCATTTTATTTTTATCACAAATAATTTCATCGCACATTTTTTTTCTTTCTTTCTTTATTGAGTGAACAAGATAATATAAATAAGTGGTAAAAAGAAAAATATAGTTTCTGTTTCACAAACGCTACAATTCGTGCTTCATCTTGACTTTGGGTGCCAACATCACGTTTCCAATCTCCCATTGGCTCCCCCATATACCCAAAATCATAATGAAAGAAAATAAAAGGTTAAGTTTTTTAAATAATGAAACAAGTTAATCTGCTTTTTAATCTTAAACAACTATTAATCATCATTTCACACTCTTACACGTATCGTTCTAATTAAGTTTTTAAAAGGAAAGAAAAATTAAAAAGCTTAATCAGACATATTCAACTGTTACTCATTTATTCACACACACCCACTAGAATCAATGTTGTTTATTGAAACTTTTTTGAACAAATTTTAAGTTTTATTGATCTTTATTTCAAAAGAAAAACACATATTAGGTGGGGGCTTTTAGGTGTAGAAATTTTTGCGAAAGATGTGGTGGGGGTTTAACTTTAAATTTTAAAACACTTGAGATGCTTTTTTTTTTTTTTTAAAATTAAAATTACAAAATTCCCACATATGTGAACTTTGAGCGGCAAGACATTGTTGTCAACTTTATCAAAACATGAAAAGACAGATTAAAAATAAGAGCAGACAAAGAGATGATGATGAAAGATAATGCATCCAATCTTCTTGGTCTTTCCTTAAACTTTCAACGGCTCGGGAAGAAAAACTCACGTTGCTGTGTCTGTAAGTAACTCATTTCAAAATTTTGACTATTTTCTATGAAATATTGTGATCCATTAGATAAATAATCATTGGTTCCTTGAAGAGATACCTAAATCACTGTACTTTTATTTTGTTTTAAAAAATTATACCTTTCTTTGAAGAAATAGATATGTGATACACTTTTTTTTTTTAATATAAGCAAAACTATATATGTGTTCTAATCATATTTGTCTCTCTAATGTTTTTCTCAAAGTTTGACGTTAATTATACTTAAGATCGTGAAAATAGTAAAATTAAAATGCTTGCTATTATTAAAATAAAACATATATATAGATTACCTTTTCTTATACGTGCTAAAAAATACCTTTTATTCTATATAGCATTTTAATAACTGAATAGGTAATAAGAGTTGATTAAGTATAATAAAAAAAACTACAGGCTTAATACAAAGCTTTTAAATATATTAAAGATTTATCTTAAGAAAGAATATATTTAAAACAATAGTTAAAAAAAACAAATAATTATGTTTGGAAAGTGTTTACATTCAAATAATTTGAAGATGTCCTTTCACATGGCGTGCCCCAAGATTTTATAGCAGAGGTGCCTTTATGTGATGCTCAAAAAAGAGTGAAAAAAAATTCAACGACCCATCACTAAGTAAAAGGGGCGAAAGACTGAAAAATAACTTATAAATTTTTTCATATAAGTTAAATCATAATATTAAAAAATAAATAAGAATTTTTTTTAAGCCTGCACTTTTTTTTTACCTAACATACGTGTTAGGAATTAATTAAGAAAATTAAAACTCTTTTAGAGTTTGTAAATATAGAAAACTCCATGGAAAAACTTAATTTACGGCATGCAAAATAAGATAAATTATGTTTATAGAAAAATATATAACTCAAAAGCTCTGTGCAAGATAAAAAGAAGTTTTATACTTGTGACAAGAACTATGAATAGACATAAGGTACATTGCATTAATATAAGCAAGCAATTTAAATAAACAAGTGTAGTTCTATCTTGTTTGAAAAATTGTATTTGAATTGTTGAAAGTATATTTATATTTATTTTTAAGTCGTATAAATTGACTGCTTTAAGCGATTTTCAAGTTGATTCGTTAATTTAGTCATTTTTATTTTTGTATAAAAATAAGTTAAATACAACTAAACCAAATATTTGTCTTGAATCTCTTACTTTCAAACATGTCAGAAATAACGAATCTGATTAGATTATTTAGGTAGGTTTTGACCGTTAGTTTAAATATTATTGGACAAGAAAAATGTTTCTATCAATAGACCGTGACAACGCCTTCTTCTTAAAATCTAATAATAACCTTTGCTTTCACTTTAAAACTTAAAATTCCAAAGTGAGAAAGCTGTTAAAGTTCATCTGAACAACAACAAAAAAAAAAGACAACATAACACATGATGTTTATGAATGACATAAACCATCTGCAAATTTTTAAGCCTAACCTTGTAAGCTTTATGTTATATAATGTGTGTGTATGCATTCGGAAAGAATGAGGAGCAAAGTCGAATGAAAAATCATTTATAGTAGAAAATTGAGAATAAAAGAAGAGTGAAAATTGAGAATAAAAGAAGAGTGAACCTGAAGCATTTTATTGACATTGCTAGCACCAAACACTTTGTGCACATTTGCAAACTTTTGAGGTTCATCTGCTGGAAAATATGGAGCAAAAACACAATCTTGAGCACACCTTCTTCTCAGAAGCTTGCATGCAGCACAGGGTGAAGCTGCACCCTGCTTTCTCCCACCACCTTCCTTCATCAATTCTACCTGCAATCACAGTGTTCAAAACTAATATTTTCTTCTGTTTTTTTTGCCTTCTCTGTGAAAGAAACTGAACAGTGAGAAAAAAAGAGTGTCGGTACAAAAGAATGGCGAGATAGCAGTTAGTGAGGGAATGGAAAATGGTGAATGGAGGAAGAAAAATACATGGAAAGTGAACAAAAGTGAGAGACTAAAAAAGAGTGAGGCATGTGGGAGAGAGGAGTGGCACGCATTATATAATTGTTATTGTTATTATTATTATAAGGTAAGGCCAAATCGTCAATGAAAAAAAAAGGTAGAGGTGTCACTACGTCACGATAAAGTAATCATTTTTAATCAGTAAACAAATGTTTATTGTTTTTACAGCTCTTTTAATCATAAAAAAAAAAACACACTTTTATTGTGGTCGGTTAATCATTAAATAAAAATAATATTTAAATAATTAAACCAATAACAATAATAATTATTCAAATCACTAATTTATATATATTAACAATAAAATCTGTTTTAAATATTAAAAATATAAAAAAAAAACA